>Ga0157364_1000666_pt1 | contig 25242 bp, 15 predicted proteins | sample AttsexASBM2_FD_111476 | JGI IMG/M metagenome (GOLD analysis project Ga0157364, IMG submission 111476) | Fungus gardens microbial communities from leaf cutter ant in Ribeirão Preto, State of São Paulo, Brazil - Atta sexdens ASBM2 | ecosystem: Host-associated > Fungi > Mycelium > Unclassified ... | reverse complement strand
GTCTAAAAAGTATTTGAAATACATTTTCGAATTTTATTAATTTAAATTACTTTGTCCGTACCTCTGACAGTACTGAATAATTATCACATGTTGTTACACACTTTTAAATCTTCATTATCTTTGTTATATATCTTAATAAATTTCTTATCTTAATAAATTTCTTGATAAGCAAAGCAATTGAAAAAGTACTATCGATCTGTAATAAAAACTTTAAGTTTTTACAATAATATTCTTAAAGCTGAAAAATAGTTTTGCTTTCAGTATAATACGAAAGCTTCAAAATGAATATAATAATAACACTAAAGTATTTATACATTTATTTTAAACATTTATTTTCCTGTGTATTTTGCGCGCGCTCTCTCTCTCTCTCTCTCTCTCTCTCTCTCTCTCACATCATAAATGAAGATTTTCCAGGTACCATATAAATGTATATAAACTACAAATTTCATACACATTGAACTATCTGTCCAATTCTATAAATAGTTTTACATAATAAACATATGGATGTGTGTATTTGAATGTCGGTATGTAACGCGATGAGATGGTAACGAATGGCGGGGAAGGCTGATCCGAGCGCGTAATGAGCTAGAATTTCTATTAATATCGCAAATCCACACAGTTTCCTGGACCGCAGTTTCTCCGTTCCGATGTGAAATTCGCGCGCAAAGATTTCACACCAAAATCGAAATTTAGCGAGTTTACAGGATTTTCCAAACAGAACAGAAAAATAATTTGAACGTGTGGAAAAAAAGTGCATGTTGCGGCAAAAGAAGGCCGGCGAAAGAGTGACTCTCAATTAAAGATAATTAAATTAATTGGGCCATGAGACAATCAGGCCAATTATCGATACCAATCAACGATCGCGCCGCGCCGTTGCGTTCTGCCAATGTGGCTGCACCCACGGGACTTTTTTACTCGGATGACAAACCCCATTAATTACAGGGCAACGGAGCCGACCCTCCAAAATTAGCACCCTCCGTGCAGAGCGGAGTTGCCAATTTCAGGTGGATTTTTTAGCACGACCGTGCAGTTTTCACGTATCTTTTTACAAGTCTCTTTTCTCTTTTTTCTTTTTCTCTCTGAAAGATGATATCGTTATCACTATTATGCTTTCAAACTCGCAATAATTTTATAAATTGCAAGCGTAAAATGAAAGAAAACTGTTTAAGATCGATTAATTATGCTGTTGGAAGATTTGTGTCGAATATAACCATTTCCCATATTTTAAACGATTCACTCAAATTTTTGGGCTCATTTATAATAACATAATGCCAGAAAACAACATAAATATTATATTAAAAAAATAATTTATATTAAAAAAAAATAACGGAAAAGGTAATGTTGACAAACTGTGGAACTGTGGAAGTATATTTTATTTAGTATTTAAAATAACATTTATTATTTATGTTAAATTAACACGCATTTTATTTTTTTACACATTATTTTTACGTTACTTGTTCACTTGCTCATTGTATCACACTGAAAAATAATTGAATATCTATTTAACACAAAATCTTTAAATAACATAATGTTAATTATGTTGATTATTTAATCCAAATATGTTAAAAAATTCAAGAGTGAACCGTTTCCAACATCAATACGATGTTTTTTATGTGTATGAACCTGTGAGAAATCCACGAATGTTTCTAGCTGGTCTATTACATTTGTTGACTTGTGCGTCGTCGCCGGTAAACACGTAAAGTACGATTTAATATTAATCCGTGAAAATCCGTAATTGCATGTTACTACGCTAACGCCGGTATTTCACAAGCCGCGGTTACGCCAATTACTCGATCGCGTCTTATGATCATAGGTCTTATATCGATATTCTTAAATGATTGTCGAGATTGATATCTCAATTGGTGGGTAACGATTTCCACGTTACTAAACGAGCGGGTGTTTTCGCGCTGAGAAATGCCTACTTTCTCGCCGGTGTGGGGATTTCTCTTGTCAGCGACTGCTTTAATCACATAGAAAGTAAGGTTTAAATTGATAGGTACAAAGGATGTTGAAACGCGTTAATTGCATAGTAACACGGTAGCGCATGAATTTTGCGCGAACGAGGCGATAAAATACATAGATGACTGGACCGGAATATTATTATGATCCCGCTTCAGCGTCGAAAGAGATATCACTTTGTGATAAAAGGAAAAAAAACAGCGATATTGGATTTTAATTTAAGGTCAGGATAATATCGCTTTTAATTACACTCGACTATGTAATTAACTAATCTATCGTAAATACATCGCAGATATTGTTACTTCTGTAGCTGTCACAATTCTGCGATAACGTTCAATCGCAAACGATTCAATGAGTAAAAGCATTTAAACTGTACGAACCGTACTGTTTATAGAAGTTCATAATTATTAGTAGTGATTACAATGTGTAAAATACATCCCGTGCGCACGCGCGAATGATGTTCATACATATTTAAACAGACCACAAGCTCTCCGTCCTCTCGAATCATATCATCGCGAAAAAGCTGGTTTACACAACGATTGAATAATCATTGGCTTAAACGGTTATTAATGTTTTTCGAGCTTGTTATTTTAAAATAAAATCAATTAAATAACAACTTTATAGATTTTTCTTACAATTAATATAATAATCTTTAGTAAAATGCGATTTTCTAAAATCTTCACGCTCATTTATTTAAGAATTAGAAAAATAAATTTTTATAAAGACTTTCTTTACATAATTTTCTGCGCGAAATGTTACTCCGGAATTTGCGAAAATTATTGCGATTTAAACGCTAATCTTGAATGCAGACATATCGAGTAATATCTTTGCCTTGCAGTTAGCACCAATCTCGTCCGCAAATTAGCATCTGGTGTCGTAATCCTATGGCCGTTCATTCCAGCTGCTCCGTTGTTCAAACAGTTCTTGTAACAGTACGCGCATGCAGACAATTTCCCTTAGATAAACATGCAGACCGGCGTTACACGGAAACACGCGAAGATGATTAAAGCTAAGCAGTCATTACGTGCGCCGTGTGATTGGCCGAGTCTGCTTCGACTTCCGCGCCGAAAATCCGCACCCTCGGTGATGGCGGTGCGAGAGCGAGTAACAGAAAATTATCACTACCGCATATCGTTCTCAAAGGGACTCGGCACGGTACCCTTTCCCCTCGACCGCATTACTTATTCGCAGTACACGAGGGGATTCCTCGCGGTATTCGTTACTAATGGGCGTTCTATTTAGCAGCGCCCTCAGCTCTCCAGAGACGTGTCACGCGTCACTGAGTTCCCCATCTCCGCCCATCTCCCATCGCACAACGCTCGATACTGACAACGCCGTCCGAACGTCAAAGATATCTCAGCCCAGAAGTCAGGGAATCGCACGTGTGCATCTCGATTTACGTACGCGTTTGTTGTGCGTGCTCTCGCTCGCGAGGGTAGCTCGATGCGTGTGAGTCTCCATGTGGTGACACTTTTGCCAAGAGGGAGAAGGAAGGACGCGCCGACGCGACGCGCGTGCCCCTCGATCAACGTCAATCAGCCGTTAAACAATGACGCGCCGTGCAAAGAGGATTTTATTGTATTGCGGAGAGAGCAAAGTTGGAGGCACAATGCGGCCCCTTCGTTCTTCAGAGCCGCGTTCAGCGCCGCCAAGTTACCCCCGAATACACTAGAATCTGCGCGAATTTGTTCCTTTCTTCACGCTCCTTCTTTTTTTTTCTTTCTTTGTTGGACTCGTACGTACAAGCATAAAGGATGCGCTTTTCGAAAATGTTTTTATCCCAGTGACGATGGTTGCACGCGTGATTGTATACACGAGTCCCTCGAAGCGTAAACGATCTCGAAGAGCTTGACATTGGGAGGGTGAGAATTAGGCTGTGACGAGACATACAAATGTGTGTGTGAATCACACACATACACACACGTAGGAATTTGAAAAACATTAACTCTATCCAACGTTAAGGGTGAGTGAAATATTACGGGAAAGGATTGTCGAGAGGGTATACATGTCTGCGTGAGAGAGGGGCGGGAAATACACGAATGTTGGAGCTAAAAGAGGGAGGATGGCTCGTTGTGAAATGGATCTTGATAGTGCGACAGCATGGTCGTGTACGTGCGGTGCAACGCTATAATATAACGGAGCTATTATGATGCAGAGAGAACACTGCAGAATTTACTGCGTTGCTCATTAGCATAATCAGGGTGTATCAACAGTGTGTTGTTGTAAAAACATTAAAATACATTTTGGAAAACAGATGTCAACAGCTGCGCTCGTATACGCATTACGCAAGCGCCTATTTTGTCCGAGAGGAATTGCGCCATGACTAAGTAGGAAGAAGAGTAATGGCTAGAGATAGAGAGAGAGAGAGAGAGAGAGAGAGAGAGAGAGAGAGAGAGAGCTGGCGGGTTACGCGAAAACAAATTGCGGTTGTAATTATCTCGAGTTAGGGAAAAGTATTTAATTGGACGCGACGTATCTACGAGGAAAGGATCAGAGAGGACTGGCGCGTCTTCACGATCTTATCGTGCCTCAGGCTGAGATGCGCGATGAACTAGCCGGCTGTCTTTCGTACATTATGCGGTTCTGCGTCGTGAAGCCATTTGTAAGTGACACGCAGAAACGTAGCGTCTCTCGCGTATTCCGTTGTGAGTCACGAAAATTGCGTGGGTTTACAAACGGGTATCCCGTTCCGCCGTTTATCTGCTGTCTTCAGAATCAGGTCGGCAATAAGAAGGGCGGATACATATGTACGTACATACATCGGCAATACAATTGATTCGCTCTTTCTCTTTCGTGTGTAAAGATATTAAACTGCCAATCATTAGACAGAAATCAGATGTATTCATATTTATTTCATATAGCTAAACTTAAACAAGAATATGAAAAGGAGTTTTGAGAGGAGCAAAAATTAATTTTTTATTTAATTAAATAGGAATAAGTTTATTTGGTTAGAGTTAGATCTTAATAGCAATGCTTAATAATATTTCTGCGTGATTATACATATATTTTTCAATTTTGTGAGCTGCGCTTATTGAATACCTCTAATCTTGAAATATAATCCTAAATGAAAATTGGAATATTATCAATTAAATTAATAATCAATAATTAATAAAGTAATGATTAATCAATAATTAATAATTACAAATTAATAATTTAGTAATACTGCTAATGATGCTAAGCACCTAATACTGATGCTAAATCATAAAAAATGTATTGCGAATAATTTTATCTCAGCATTTAACATTTAGTTTTGACCGAATAAGCTTATTTCTATTCAATTGTATATTCATATATCAATTATTACTTTTTATTTATTGTTTTTTTTTATTTATATTTTGTTATAGTTTTTATATATGAATTTCATAAGATAAAAATTTAATACGTAAGATTTTTATTAATTTACCGGATAATTCGAAGTGAAACTCACGCCGAAAGACTGACTGATCTGTCGTATTGTTTTAGAAATTTTGAGAAACAAGAGGAAAATAAATCACGATGTTTTCGGAGGAAATTGTACACGGTGTCTGACTTTTCCATTTCTACCTTTTCGAATTTAACTTATCTCAACGATGAAATCCACGCTGGTTTGCGGAAAATCGGTGTCGGAGCGGGAACATCGCGTGTAACAACGGAGACGATGTTTATCCGAGCGTCCATTGTTGCGGCTACTACGGCAGTAAGCTTCACAGATAATATACGAAGCGATGAGCGAAGAAAATTGGAGAAACGTCGGAGTCTGACGGTAGGCATGCCCTGTGGAGCAAGCTGGAGAAAGAATGAAGACAGTTCCTGCCGAAATCGATTTCATATAGATTATAGAAGAATGCCATCCGATGTAATAATGCTGTGTGTACGTTATATACGAGCCCTCAGTCATGGCATTTTCCAATGGAGTCTGCAATAAATACGTCTCCATGCCGCTGGTATTGTAGATACGGTGATGTAGATACATGCGAGATTCGATGTATGATGCATCCGCGTTCGTTGAAACGTCCGCATTTCTCACGTGTACAGAGTACCGTAATCTTTCGCGTCTATTTACACGTGTCTTTCGTGGATTTACAGGGTTTCGCAGACGTAGCGTTTCACGCGCCTACCATTTGAGGCAAAGCTCGTGAAAGATTCGCAACCTTCCTCGCACGATCGAATGACGAGACGGCGCGGCGCCATGAATCACTGATAAGTGCCTTTCAATGCCTATCTTGCGAAATTATTGTGTCATTCGTTACGCATTAAATTTATCGTGTTACACCTTTTTACACCTTGTATATATTTTTACATAAATACATTTTTTTTCATAAATACACGTTTTGTTACTTGGAAAAATTTGGAAAATTCAGAGATTTCAAGAGATTTCTTTTTTACCCTTGAAAATTAGGGATTCCTATTTCAGGAATTTTATTGAATTTCAGGAAATTTTTCGAAATTTTACTTTTAAATTGAAATTCTGTTCCTGTCTGACAGTATTGATTCTTTAATATTATAAGTCTTCTTAATAATGCAAAATATTGGGAATCAGTTAGCAATAAGTATAGCGCATACATCTGTGTCTTTATGTGCATATTTTTGTACGTTTTACGAGTTTTTATTAAAAAGAATCAAAGTGACAATAGAAAATATTTAGCAGAATATAACTGAGTACTATTTTATGAGCCTTCCCTCTGCAATTAAATATAGGTATAATATATTACTACACGGAAAGAATGTTTTCGCTGAAGTGTCTAAAAATTTAGCTAGAAACCGAAAAATAATTTTGTAGAGCTATTAAAATAATTATGTAAGAAATATATGATTTGAAATGCTGCAGAAAGTTTTGACATTTTAGTAATCAGTTTGGATATTCTATATAATTATTTATTTAATAATTCAACAAAATTATTTTTAAATGTGTGTGTGTGTGTGTGTGTGTATGTGTGTGTGTATATCTAGTTAAATTTTTAGATATTTCAGTAAAATCGTGCTTTCCGTGTATATTTTTCCACAATTTATTTTTTTATACAGTTATTATTCGGTGGAAAATATGATTTTTGCAGAAATATCCAAAAATTCAATTAAATACAAATCTGAAAATAATTTTGTTGGACTATTAAAATAATTATGTAGGCTGCTCAAACTGGTTGCTAGAATGTCAAAACTTTCAACAGCATTGCTCGTCATGTCTGAATTTCTTACGTAATTATTTTAATGATCTAAAAATTATTTGACTTCAGCAAAATCGGTCCGTGTGAGAAAATTTATTCTGTTACATGAATCGTTCTAATCTACCATCTTGCTCTATGCTGAAACCGCTATTTATCTCCGATCATTGAAATGTTAATCTGTAAAATGCCAACGATTTCGTCAGAATGTTTACACGGGGATCTCGGACGAACATTTATCTCGCCATAAGATGCGTCTCGAGTGTGCACGAAGTTTACGAAGGCGTATAAGAACGCGTTATACAACGAATGCGAGTATACATTCCTGTGGTGTCGAGGGCGACGTATGGCGTGTTGTCGTAAATATCGCCTATTAAACTATCGATAGAAAATGCAATATTGCAGTGGCGTAAACATTTCCCGTTTAAACTATGAAAAAAAATCGTCTCTCGCGCGCGAATTGTAGAAAATTATGCACGATAGGTGCGTTTTGTGTTCGCGTTTTGCGAACCTTCGGAATAAATTAAAATTCCTGCAACATGATATCCTTAAGCGATAGCTTTCGATCAGGCGGATACACACACGCAGTGTGCAAGTACAGCGATCCTGGCGTCTATCTAAGGTGTCATTTGCACGTCGATACCCGGACCTTTCGCCCGTGCCGTGACCGAAACACGCGTGGCGTACACGCGCGCCGATCAAACGGTAGAAAATAATGACGAAGCCGGCTGCACGCGTATTATTACTTGCACTTTCTGTCACGAAGGGACGTTCGCGCGAGCATCCGCACACGCGACGCGACTGGCATGCCCCAGGCAAAAGGAAAAAACGACCCTGAGTTCATTGAAAGCCTGTTGAAAGAAAGAAATCGCAATGCGCGCGTTCAGACGCTTCGCGCTTCTTAATGATGATTCAACATGCCAATAAGTCATTAAATCCCAACGAAGCATCGACACGCGTGAACGAACGACTTCGTATGAGAAGAACGTTCAAGAGCTACGATCTGCGTGCGGCTTTATTATAATTTACGCCTTATCTCTCCACCTTCTCGTTCTAACACACCGACCGGATAGACATCGCTCGTATATACCCACGCGAACATCCGACGAAGTGAAAAAAGACGAGAGGCTCTGTCCGCCCAGCGTCTCACCACGACAGGAACGAATCGGAGCGCTTATTTTCACAGGCGCATTCTCAATGAGGATTCGACATGCCGATGCGTCATTGACTGTCTTTCGAATGGCGAGCGATATGCGATACTCGGTCCGATATTTCACGCCGTCCCATAATAGGCGAGAACCTACACAATGCTTCATATGAGTTGTTTCACACGATGTAAATAAATGTATAAGGTTTCATGGTTGCTTACGACATCGTGTAAGTATTACGACAATATTTAGCGAAGCTAAATAGAAATTTAGAAAAGAATAATAATTATATTTTATCAAAATGTTTGATTGCAAAAGGAATGCAAGCAAGATTGAATGGATTCATATATCAACGAACCATTGATTATCGTGCGAATAATAAAGTCTAAAGATTGACTTATATTATGCGGAGAAGAAATAGCTCTGCTCTTGAGCTATTTTTATAGCGCTTAGTCTTTCTGGCTGACAACATGCTGGAGCACTTGAAAAACACTTGTGTGCATTCCGTTACGTTTACGCAACGATCTTGCGAAGAGCATCCAAAAGAAAGAAGAGAGAAGAGAGACGGAATTGCTCAATGAGGGCGCCTCTTCAATGTCGGACAGTTTTAATTTCTGAATAGATATATACGTCAAAATTATTCTTTTTTTTTTAAGTTTAAATGTCAGTTCTACACTACATAAACAATAAGCCTGAAGAACTTATCAGAATTGCATCTCGGCTCTCTCTCTCTCTCTCTCTCTCTCTCTCTCTCTCTCTTATTCCGGTTGATATTATACTTTTATTAAAAACAATTTATTTATATCTCTCATTTATGAGTAGATAATATCTAATAAAATAGTGAATATCATTTAGTCTCACTGAAAAAGTGAAGAGAAAAAAGTTTTTTCATGTTGAAAAGAAGAGAGACGGAGACAAAGAAAAACTGGTGATAAATGATCAACTTGTTTACAAAGTCATGTGTTTGAATGAAAAAACCCTTTTAGTACATTTGATGTTAAAAAACCATTTTGAGTGATGTGATATAGTATATTTATGCGATATGTTCCGCTGTGTTAAAAAATATATTATGATAAAGAAATTCCATTTAGCAAATTAAATATTGCAATTTATCTGATATATAACACAATTGACATTTTTGTAAAATTGTATTTTAAAAAATTAATTCTAATGTTTCTCATTTTTGCTGCGCGATTAGAAAGAATTTTAAACTTTCCTTCTGGCTCCTATATTCCCATTCCACATCACCGAGTGCCACCTTATCCATTTAATTTCCGGTACATCGGGTCGCTAACATAGCGATGGAAGTTCTCACAATTCAGCAACGTATATGTGTGTGTGTGTATGTGTGTGTGTGTGTGTGTGTGTGTGTGTGTGTGTGCGCGCGCGTGTGTATAAACATTTATTGAATCAGATAAAGTTTAATTTACCGTACTAATACGTATAAATATGATGGAAATGCCAATTTCGATAATCGAGCTCTCCATTCGACCGTTGAATTTATTGTAATGTTTTTGTTTCAATCTATTTAAACGTTGCATGCTCTGGTAGACATATGCGTTAGACAAACTTTTCATTTAATTAACGAAGCTTAGATTAAAAAAATTTAACTTTATATGTATATTATGTGATTTTTCTTGTTTAATATTCCAATCGTTTTTAGATGGAGATAAAACAAAATGTTTCTAGATAAAGTTGAAACAAAATTAATATGTAGTAAGTAAAAATCGACCGAGAAATGTTCAACCCAAATAAGTAAAATATTTAATAAATACGGAACTGTCCTAAAAATTTTAACGTTATATAATCTGCATTCAGAATGTGTTTATGATTTAGCGCGTATTCAGTACATATATAGTTCACGTTACATATAAATACTATAGAATTTAAAACATAAAAGCACGTTTCAATGAAAGCACGTTTTAAATACGAGCCTAAGTCTCTACGAAACGCGCCATGTTTCATATAAAGTATAAGTGAATTATATCGAGAAGTATATAATTTTCGCGAAGTACCTTCATGGAAGTACCAACATGGAAAAGCTCGCAAGAGATTCATATAGAGAACTTGGATAAAAAAACCGAAGAGAGAGAAAGAGAGAGAGAGAGAGAGAGAGAGAGAGAGAGAGAGAGAGAGAGAAGCACGCGTGACTGGTATCGACATTTTAAAATTGCGACGCTCGACGTCCATTGTCACCTATTTCCGTCTCCTTCAACTTCCGCAAAAGTACGTACCTATTTTCGATGGGAGAAAATCAAGGAAGACCGTGCAGCCGGGATCGAGGAGGTGGAAGATAGAATATCTTGTCCCTGTCGAACGTCCGGAGACAAGCTGAAATTGAAGTAATATACAGCCCTCGCGCGAAGGTGCGCCTTAATACCGTCCAAGAAGGATGTTCCTTCGCTGGTAAAAAATTATTGACAGTATGCCGATAAAGTATGTTTGCAAAGTTATTACGATGCAACGTTCTTTACAGCATCAGCAGTCTTGATATGAGATTTTACGTCGAAAGATTCTACGAGGATTTTAAGATTTATGTCGCATTTGCATTAATGTTTCTTCATTAAAGAAAATATGTATAATGTGAAACAAGATGAAAATAAATTTACCAATAATTATATTAATAAATATAATACGAAGACATTTTTAAAAATATATCACAGCAAATATAAGGAAAAAAAGTTTCGTAAATTAATAAATTTGATAGGTAGAATATTTTATTTAACGGAAGGAATGGGAATTGTCACAGACATAATAATGACAAACGGACAAGTTTGGCTCTGAGGTATACAAGAATATTTTATTCGTCGAAAGTAACAAATATACAATTCTCTTAAATAAAGCGTCGATTTAAATCATGTCTGTCGTAATTAGCTCGTTTTATGCGATCGCACGTTGCTTCGTTCCGTGAGCAACGCGCACTAAACCGTTGTCGTGTACTTATGTGTACCGCGATCTGTATTGTCGACACGCATAAAAAAGATGTACATCGTTCACGAAACTCTGATGTAACAATAACGGAAGTGTACTTACGAAACTGAAGTAATTTTGGCACGATTCTCAGAAAAATAATAACCACTCGCTCGTGCTCGCGTGCATTCGTGTTAACAAATCGATAAAAAATTACATCGTCGCGTCGAAGTGTCACGGATATTGTCGATCCGCTCGAACTTTTACTTGGTGTCCTGTATATATATATATCTATATATATATATATATATAACATATATTTATATATATAAACATCCATCTAAAATGGATATATCCATCTGTATCTGCGCGCGTTATTTTTTTTAGTTATATATGTACACGTATATCCGTTTAAATGCACAGTCCCTAATTACTTCATCACGATTATATGCGGTTGTCTTTCATGGACCATGCCACTCTTGAATTCTCGAATAAGCATTCCTCGGTCCGTGATTCTCAACGTGCCCGTGAATCTTCTAGAGACGGACCCTTGGGCCTTTCACTAACTCTCACGTTTATTTACAAAGTACCGACGCGTTTGTCGCGCATAATTAAGGCAGTGTTTCGATGAGTTCGTTTGGAGAATCGAGTTCTCCTGCCTCCTTCGTCTCATTCGTTCTTTCTTTCGCTCGCACACACGCACTCACTCCAACGGCGATCCGTTTCACTCGCTGATCGGTCTCGAGTTTATCAGTCGCCGTTCGATTGTATACTGATTCACTGATCACTTCTCACGGGTGGGTGTACAAGTGTACGCAGTCTCGACTTTCACTCACCGCTGAAAATGCTTTTCAAGATCCGGTTTTCGGTTTATTCAAAGCCACGGGCCGAGCTGCGCCTCCAGAATTGTGGCAGCGTCAGTCCTGCCCATTACTCTAAGATGGTTCAACAAATCCGTCACCGCCGTCGGTTCTCGATGCCTCGCCTCCCACAAATCCAGAATATGCTCGGTCGGGCTGGCCTTAGTTGCGAAGTAATTGATGTACCTATTATACGAACGAAGACACCGGCTGTGTTATTACCAAGGAAAGTAGTAGTTATATTGCTTATATGGCAAAATAGAGCGCGTTTAGGGAAAATTTAGTAATAGAGTAAGGAGATGAACGACGTAAATAATATACGAAAAAACGAATTTTGTCGAAGTATGCACATTAGAAAAAATGTTTTATTCAGAATTTTGTTGTAACAACAGAAATTTTAATTAAAATATAATTTTAAACAACAAAACTGTAATTTTATGCAAACTAAATTGTTTAATAAATGTATAAATAAATAATTTTGTTATTTATAGAGCAGAACAATGTATTTTATAGAAACAACTAAATTTATTGTTATATAAATAAAATATTTGGTTGCTGTAAAAAATTCAACTAAACAGTTTCGCTAAACATTAAATTTTTTTTCTAGTAACTTTAATTAAATACAGATCTGAAAATAATTTTATTGAATCATAAAAATAATTATGTAGAAAATTCAAGCATGATAAAATGTTTGATAGTTTAGAACAAAAAGCTTTGATAGTTTAGCCAGCTTGAACGTCTTACATAATTATTTTGAGGAATGTCTAACGAAATGATTTTCAGATCTTCACTTAGCTAAATTTTTAGATACTTTGAAAAAACCATTCTTTCCCTCTATAAAACTTCTTAATTTAAACAGACTTCATATATTGACATTATAATTTTTTAAATTAGTCATGAAATATATAAATAAATTTAATAGACAGTTAAGCATATTAATCGGCGTTAAAAGGAACCGTTTAATCTTATTGTTAAAGCAAATATTATTATGTTGTTTGATTTGTGTTGAAACGTATGGAATCTCTTGGTATTAACGAATGCAATTTCATGCTCTGCATAAATATAGTTGCGTATTTAAAGAAGCTTTACTCTAGAATAACAAGTAAGATGGAAAGTTGTTGGCCGGGTCACTAACCTGTCGACTTGAAGCCTCTGCGCTAACATTCTCCAATCGTTGCCCAGAGCATTCGGTGGGTCTAAGCATTGGCAGAGCTGCTTCCTCAAAGATCTCGTAAATCGGAACGGTCGTAGAGTGGTAGAGTCAGTCGTGGCATTGTTAGCATGTCCGCTGCTAACCACGGTGACTTCCCTGAGTGGTCTCGTGACACTACCCGAAGAGATCAACTGTTTCACGCCATCGTAAACGATTCTGAAGACCTGTCTCGTGTCGGAGTTTCCCTGCGAGACTTGTAGCTTGTAGCTTCTCGTGGTGGTCGGACCAAAGGCCGTGTCCAGGCCGAAGGTCACGTGCTTGGCGTTCTCCTGACGGTTCCAAACATCCCGGAACGGGACTTCCTGACGTTCTGTGGGCGACTTGCTCTGCCACTCGTTACCGACTTCCTCGAGGCTGACGCAGAGCGACTCCCCGTTGTCTTGGAACAGCAACGTGCGCGGCTTGTCCAACAGATAGCCCCTGATTTGCGATTCCCGATCGACGATGGCTTTCATTGCCGCCTTCGTGTCTTCCATGGCATAAACTCGAACGCAGCACTGACCGGCCTGACTGGCGAAGAGTGCTAATCGCAATCTCTTCGTGGCGATCGAATTTTCGCAGCTCTGTCCGGCTAACACATAACCGCGGAGTTGCTCGGTTACTATGAAAGCTTCCGCGTGATCTAGCTGCGTGAACAGCGGTGTGTTGATAGTCTCGTTGCCTAGAGTTAGTACTCTGCTCCACGTAATTGATTGATGATCTTTCGACATCGAAGAGGAAGCGTCATCAACGTTAATACCGTCGCATGCCCAAACACTCAGTTCCCAGGTTGCCGGATGCAACATAGCGCAATGCTCAAATTGAAGAATCACAGGCTTGTTAAAGGTCGCGGATGACGGGCCGCAGGTCACCACAGCTGATAACTGAGTTATCCCGTCTGTGGGGAAAAAACAGGGAGACTCGAATGGTGTAAGCAATATACAGCGGAAATAATAGCGGCACGAAATGTAATATCATGAATTATCGAACTTAATGCCATTATTGTACGTTATCGTTATCACCGATGTTGTTATTGTAATATCCGTCACGTTAGACTCACTTGATTAATTGTGTTTAATATATTAACATGTAAGCGCGTGTAATTTTCCAATCAAGGGTAAACTAAAGTTATCGAGGATTGCAAAATCTTTTCTTTTCCCTAGACGGTTTTATCCACCGTCCCTAACATGAGAGCCGGTGTAGCGATGCCCTATATTGAACATCAAATCAAGCAGGATATAACTCGCGCGAAGCACGTGCAGGGAATGGCGTTGATATAAAAATAACATCGCGCTATCGCGAATATCTTGAATGTACACTGCGAAAGTTTGCAGCTGCGATCGTAAAGCTCAACATCCGCCTCCCGCGGCGCGTAACATCATGAATAATTCGCACTCACCGGGTAATCGGGGCCGGTAACGATCCTCGTTGAGCACCGCCAGATAGAGTTCTTCCCGGAGCGGTTTGGGAACGGCTCCCTCGGGTACCGACATAGAGATCCCGGAGTCTGGAAGAACCAGCAGGGCGCCACGCGTGTTCACCGCCGCCCTGGCGACGTTTCCAGCTTCCAGCTTCGGCAACCGGACGCTTTCCGAGGCAACATTGTACGTGGAGTCCGAGGACGGGTAAGAACTAGTGACACTGTTCTCGCTGTCGGAGTGAATCTGCTTGTCGCTGCATGACTCTTGGGTCGACGTGCTCGGCGTGGGCGACATCGGCGACGGTTGCGGCGCGATCGACAAGTGCGGCACGTCGTAGTGGTGTTCCGAAAGGGATCTCGACATCGACAGCTTCGGGTCGAAAGGATACTCGTAACAGGCCGGCACACTCGTTGCCGTCACATCCGGTTGCAGACTCAGCTTCTTGTCCTGATCCGGGAAGAACTCCGGCTGGAATTCTGAAACGCACACGGCCGAGGCACGGCTCGTGGGTATCTCTGCGCGCTGCGGACAAACGCCGCCGAGATACTATTCCGATTCTACGTGTCTACGGGCTACGATTGAAACGTCGCGCGTTTCATTCGTCGTTACGAAAGAAAAATAAAATATTGCAATATATGTCTCATTTGCTATAACAATGATGTAACTCAAAGCAGCATAGTTTTTCGAATCATTAAAATATTATAATATTAATTTTAAAATGTAATTTTTATATAACTAATTGTAAAAGAATAAAAGTATACTGCATATTCTTTTAAAGGTTTTTAATTTTCTTTATGTTCTCCAAAACTTTTAAAGTAATTCTCACTTTGAAGAGTAAAAATCTCTCTCTTAAAGATTGAAAACTGAGCCATTCTTTTTCAAGATTGACTCAATTTTCACTCTTTGAATGAAATTTCATTCTAAAGAATTAAAAAAATTTCCATTCTTTATCGGCAAGCAACTCAAAATGACAATTTTTAAGTTACATCGTTGTAACAAATGAGCTAAATTATTGTGTCTATCAGTTATTAATATTTCAATATTTTGTTTGCTTTTGTAGTTTCTAGATGTTTATTTATTTACGGTTCAGAGAAAATGAAAGTAATAAGTTATATTAATTTCGAAATAGTATCTTCCTATTCCCAATTGTGAGAGACAATATCTCTCAATGCGATAATGAGCATGAAACAACTGAGCAGGAAATAATTTAATGAGCGTAAGTAACACGATACGATTATTTGTTTTATTTGCGCATTTAATTGATCGTAACGTAATATCTTTAATTATCGTGAAAAGAAAGTTAATCTTTGAAAAGAACAAAGTTTTGGGTTTCACATATCTAATTAGAGAGAATCTAGTCGAAATGTATAATTTTTATCTTTGCTTTAACGTTACATTCGTTTTTACCTTTGAAATGCTTACCATTACGAGCCATGGAGTACAAAGAGTGATCACGACCTTTTCGTCGCAAAAGTCTCGCCAGAAAGATCGCCAAGCCACCAATTACCACACAGGCGACCGTTAGACCGACATATAAGGCTACGTCCATCTGGCGATTCGCTATAATAGAATCACATATTGCGAATTTTTAATATCTTTCTTATCTTTCATTATTGATCTTTTATAGAAGGAACAACGCGTGGTCGCGTAAAAATGTTTAGCTGAATGATATTGAATGCTTATTATTGTAAATAGTGTGCAAACAATTTTTAATATAGAGATATCGTGCATGAGTGACTTAATTGTTTCCTCGTGAATCGCTTAACGTCATAACCTTTATTTACTTTGTGCATGAGACTTCTTTTGTTGTGACAAAAGAAGCCTAAAGCACCATAGAGTATTAAACGCCTCTGCGTCGCTAAATATTACGAGCGTCATAGGAAAGTTTTAAGGTTCTTCTCCATTTACACTGGCGACACGCTCGTTTCCTCCGTGCGCTCGTTTTCCTTAGTACGTCAGTTTATCGTTTTACAGCTCTGCGTTATTTCGTATGACTATAAAGATTCCGATCATTATTATCGCTGTTATTAACGTATGCAATAAAAGCATCGCGATGCGAACATGTTTCAAGCGAAATAATAATTTTACGTGCCGTTGTGCCCGAGGTGAAGGGAAGAGAACCCGTTGATGAAAAGCGTGACATCGGAATTGCAGTTTAAAACGATCGACCAAGATTGTATCGCAATGCAGCGAGTATTTAGCGAAGTATACAGACGAAATTACGCGAAGATACACGGGATGTTGTCAGGGATCGTGCGAGAAGATATATACACGGATATGAAATTCACCGTGGTGCTTTACGACCGTGTCGTCGTCGCCCGTTCCGGATATATGGATAATGTAAGTAAATGCACAACCTCGAAGGAAATGAAATTCTCGAAAATAAAACCAGGCGCATAGTAAAACGTTACGCGGCGCAGAAGCCTCGCCGCAATATCTGAATTATGGGCAATTTTTCCTTTTACCGGATTACTTCGCGTGCTTAAGCATTCACGGAAGCTCCCTATAGGCGCAGTTCTGCGGCAACGAGAGACACGAAATGTAGAAAATGTCCCTGCGGTCGTAAAAATTTTCGAGAAATACCTCAACCGCTTGCCGTGCGAAGAGTGCCTGACACTCTTAAGCTTCTTCCAATTTTAGAATGTCAAAGCCATACGAGGTCGTAACCCTGCTACGTGACTTTCGAGCTCAAACTCCCTTTCGCGGGATCATGTGTGTCTCGTTGGCGCACGCCGTGTTCTCGACACGTGCTTCGCACATCAATATATATGCGACAGCGACGAAAATGCATACGAATTCGGAGGAGGGATTTTGAAAACGCAATAGTTCCACGTCGTTACCCGCAGGACGAGATCGGAAACGCGCATGTTTCCACCCTCCTCCTAAAGACAGCTTGAAAAGTGGCTTTCCGCAGGGGCGTCGGGATTTATTTTCTTCGAAGCTATTGATAACGCTTCATAAACCGAACCTAATGTATCTGAAGCTATTTCTCATCTTTATTTCTGAGAGGTAGCGCATTGTTCAGAATGATTTCAACTTTTACCATTGGTAAATTTATTCATTTTCTATATAATGACTGCGTAAGATACATGATTATTATTGTTATATTTATAAAAAGCTTATGTTATTTCCTTACTTTAAAAGGGACATAATCAAAAAAATTAAATTTTTCAGAGAAAAGGAGAAAAATTATTTTTTAACTCAACAGAAAATGATTGATTAATTAAATAATATCGATGAAAAAATATACTCTTAAAAACATGATTAAAAACATGAAGTATCATTTATGTCAATTTTATTTCGCATATTCCGAAAAATTATCCTTTTTTTTTAAATTGATGATTTTGACATCCTAATTCTAAATGTACTAAATTATAATATATAATTATATTTAAAAATGATATAATTCGAAATGTCACCAACAGTTGATATTTGATCAGCTAAAATGACTAAATAATTCAAAATAAAACAATTTCTTTTTTAATTGTATCATTTTTAAATAAAGAAATATTCTTACATTTATATCATTATATTTAAGTAATGTTAAAATTCTGTATAATTACTACATATTTTTGCTACAATGATACACTCGAGCATCGATCAATATGATCTGCCCATTACAAACGTTCTACCTCGATTGACGGCATCGCGTCTTAAATATTTACACCAGGGACGTCCGAGATGACTTGGGGTTCTTGTAAGACGCCTGCTGGCGTAAGGCGGTAAATCGCATCACGTTCCTCCGGCGTGCGCGCGCGATATCTTCCATCTATATTTTATCGTCGCTTTCAGGAAAATCGAACTCACTTCTGGATTCAAGGGGGTTGTTTCGGGGCATCCAGCCCCCTCGAGGAGAGATTCAGTCGTGTACACGCTCGGGTCTGAGCTCTGGGATAATGGCACTTTATTTGCATGCGCGATCAATTTCCCCCTTCCGCGGCGAGGGCGTAACGGCTACCGATTACATAATTTTCTTCGATATTAAAGCCAGTCTCTCCGCCCCTCGGCGCAAAGAGAGTAGAGAGGGTGCAGCCGTATCGCGTGCAACTTTGATGTGCGCTTCGGTCGATAGAATTGGCTACCTTAGGGTAGCGCGCGCACGCGGGGAAATTGGCGTCTGTACGGACCGGTGGGCCACCCTTGGCTATACGAGCTGCTGCCTCATTGTTACGATTGTTTGGATCGCGCAATGAGGGGTCGCAACGATCATATCGGACCTTCGTGGCAGCGTCAATAATTAATTGGTCGAGTAATTAAAAGTAAATAGTGCGCGGGAGAGCCATCCGCGCTTGTTATCGGCGCGGCGCGGAAAAACGCGCACGCGTCCGTAAATACGTGCGCGGTGAAGCGAGCGATATCGTGGGCAGTCAATCAGCTCTCGTTTCAGTCTCGGAAATTATTTTTAGCATAAGCGCGTAGATCGACGAGTTTGATGCACGACGCGTATATATGCGTATATATACGCCCCAACTCGCGTTATTATATATCGGAGCAATGAATAATGCTAATGTTCACCGAGCCTGGATTCACGCTCTCTATTTTTGCCGCCTTTTTCGAGGTGCATAAAACATCTGATTTGAATGGTATCAGATCGTCGGGCATAGCGCCGCGTCGCCGAGAATATAAATGGCGTGCACCGGGCGTGAAGAATCCATCCAAGAATGTCGCACGACGAGTTAAGGACATTTGCTTCGCGGTCGAACGCCTCGGTCGCGCCCTGTATACGCGAGGGAGAACCTCCTATTCCTTTCATCTCGTTTTATTTTTCGCGAGCGTCTACAAATCCGGAACGAATCGGAGGAGGAGGTCCGCGTACATCGCGAAAGAGATCGTAGCTTATCTAATCGAGAAACTTTTCTCTTTGCAGCGCGGTCGGCTCAGGAACGAACGGCACGGGAAAACGATGCGAGGTAAAATCGTAAAAGGATCGAGGGAGATTAAAAGAGCGGGAAAATGCTTTATTGCTTGCCCAACTCACCTTCCTCGGTTAAATGAGCGCCGCCCACCTTCGCGTTGCTGACTGTAAAAGGAAGCGCCGGTAAGTTGGATAATTAAAGGATTTCGATAGTACTGATAAAACTACTTCCGCGCAAATTCATATATCTGTTAACGCTATTTGTTTTACATTGAAACTAAGTCCACAGTTACGTTTTAAATTCTAATTCTACAAATATAAAAAATTGCGCGAGGATGATGTCAAATTGTATTTAAAAATGTAAAAGTAACAATGTATGTATCGCTCGTTTTAAAGGAAGACATCACGGTATTTTATTTTTGATAAAACCGTTCTTGTGTTAAATTGATTTAAACGAACAAGATATTTATTTCTATTTTAAGCGAAATGAGGAATATATTCTTATCGCGTCTATATTAGTTGAAAATCGATACGACGGAACGGCTCGTCATTGAAACTTTACGATGCGCAAAAAAGTTGTAACGGGTGAAAAACGCAATCAAGACATAACAAAGTTCACCAGTGACTTACCGTTGCACATGCCACCGGTGCAATTCGCCACGTTGATATCCCTGCCCTGGCAAGATCGTCCACCATGGCTAGGTGGTGGATCGTCGCATGTTCTTCTCCTTGTGTGCGTACAGTCGCTCCCACACACTGACCATGCCGACCATCTAGACCATTGTCCGTCCACGGCTGGCAAAAGAAGCAAAATCGAGGCTTCGTTTCGTTCAGAATCGTTAAGACGAGTCCGATCGATGTATAGCGATAATAAAAAAGTTCGACAGGACAAAAAGGCTCGTAATTCGCGCGAATCCCCACGTATAGTCTCGTTGGTGAGAGACTATACTTATCAATTTGGTTACGTTTATTGCTACTGTACTGGCTCTTATAACGACGTTATATATTTATCTCTTTTATATATAATTGACTCATATCGGTATATCGGTATGTTTTTCCTTAAAATTTAGATCAGCGTGTGTGAAGGAAAAAGAAAAGACTATATAGAAAGATGACTAACTAAAACACCAAACTCGTTTATATCTCTAATCTCTCGTTTCAAGCCGGCTGCTTTATTGGCACTTAAGCGCCATCGAATATATAGCGCGTCGCACTTGTGGCGGTTTACTGCGTTTTATTAAAACGCCCTTATACGCGGTCGCGGCTGCGGTCGTGTATGTGTCGCGGTTTAATTTTCGTTCCGGGCTGAGGGACATGATTCATGCATATGTGAAGGACTTACCCAGGGTGTTAGTGAATTCTTCCAAAGCCCCGGCTACTCCAAAGCGAGCGTTAAGGGGAATAAAAAGTGCGTCGTGAGTGCATTGACCAACGCGAGTGCGAGCGGTTAACGTGTCTCTCGCGTGAAAACGCCGAAAGAATATCGGATCGATCAATGTCTTGACCGCCGATATAAAGCGAGCGCCGACTTTCCTCGGGTATTATCCCCGTGGGCTTGGTCATTTGCATGCAGTCTGCATATTCTTTACGAGGATAGCCACAGGTGCCTTTAAGATGTCGCAAACGTTTTTGAAAGGTGAACGATAAAGACTTCACGTATATTTGAAAAGACTGTGTGGCATGTGCAATAGATACATTCGACGAGGAAAGAGGACACAAGCGACGCGAGAGGATAGGACGTCATACATCAAGCGAGAATTTCCTTTCTTCAGCATTAATAATATCATCTTACGATGGCAAAATCTACTCGTCTATCGTTTGATCGACCTTAACTGAGAGAAGAAAGAGGAAAACCATTTTCGCTTGCTTACAAGTTAAAAACCTTGAGCGACATCATTGTAGTAGGTTAAGATATAACAAAGATGCTTGTTTAATATAACAAAGAGATATACGAAGGTAGACAAGAACTCTCTTCGTGATGCAGACAAGTTTCTTCGTCGAAAATTTTACGCGCGTTCTTGCGAGCACGGATAATGAATTCAAGGGACTCACCGGAGCAGCCCGAGTTGCAGTCCATCTTTTGCTGAGAGGGGCCGAGGCATGGCTGACCACCGTTCATGGGCGCTGGATTCGTGCACGTTCTCGTCCTCTTCTGACCGCCTTTCGCGCATCGTGAGTGGCATTCCGACCAGGACGACCAGGAAGACCAGCCGCCGTTAACTAATTGAAATCAGTAAAAGTTTTTATTTAATGTAAAGAAAAAAAACTTTGAAATATACGTAGTCAGATGCAAATGTTTCCGACTCAAGAAAGGGTGAATAAAAAGGATAATAAAATGAAACAACTATTTTTATTTTTCAGTTTTCAATTGAAAAAATTTTAAACATTTTTTTTAATGATATAGAAAAATTTATTCATTGTTCAAAAAAAAATATATTAAAATAAAAAATAATTATTAAAAAATAAAAATGGTTATTCCATTTCATCACTTTTTTATATCCTTGGATTAGAAAGTTTTAGAGACCTTATTACTATATAACACTAAGAAACATATAATATAATGTATATAATAAAGAACTGCAAAGAATTTGCAAGGAAAAAATAATTTTAGCGAAAGATACAAATCTGAAAATAGTTTTGTTTAACCATCTAAATAATTACATAAGTAATTACAAGAAGCATGATGAGCTTTCAAGTATAATGAGCAATGCTGCAAAAAATTGTTCCGGTAATCAGTTTGAGCATCCTACACAATTATTTTGATGGTCCAATAAAATTATTTTCAGATATATATCTAGCTAAAGTTTTAGAGTTCTTTTTGCGTATAATTATTAAAGGGAATCTTTAATAATGAACTTACCGTATACTGTTAAGCTAACTGGTTCGCTTAACCGTTTTGCCGCAATATTTTCTGCGACGCAGGTGTAATTCGCCTGATGACTAAGTTTTGCTTGACCAATAAGAAGATGACCTTCGCTGGATACTAAAAGAGTATCCGATTCGGTATCTACGGGGATATTATTTCTTAACCAGTAAACTCTAGGTGGTGGCACTCCCACCGGAGGTAGGCATCTAAGTTCGGTACTTTGACCTGCTTCGACAGACACGGAGTATGGTGGCGATTCAAATTGCTTTTTCAGATCTGAAAAAATAATTACACGTCTTCGTTTTGATAAAAGTCAAGAATAATTGATTAAAATTATCATTTAAACACATTATGAAATTTGGAATTATGGATATAATGAATTCAGTTGAACGATTATAGTACTAGTATATTAAAATTAATGCCATTGTACACTGATCTAATCTGAATGAAAATAAAATATATCGAAATTATAAAATACAAATATATCGAATTGTAAAATACATATTTTATCAAACAACACAATAAAGTATATATTGAGGATTTCGCGATTTAATTCGTGAGTTTATATATTTATATTAAGCATACATTTTTACATCAATTTGTGGACGATAGTTTTAATGTAATACTAGCGTGCACTGAGTGCCGAATCGAACTCGCTATTAGTGTTCCATTTCATATCCATTGAAAAATTTATATCATAATAAAAAATCATAATATATTTTCGACATTCGATACTGTCAATCTCTTGTTATGTTACGTTCTATTTTTTTCCCAAGCGTACGCGGTGATCTATTTCTTCTATCTCTTCAAGTGCATTTTTACATCTAGCTTTTGAGTTATGTAACTCTGAAATTGGCCAAGTGGTTCTGTCTTTAAATTGATTCTCTTGGAAACTCGACGTTCATTGCATTGTCGTCAATTAAGGAACAGAATTAAATAACGAGTTCGCTGGCAGGAGAATCAAGATAATTAAGAGAGGACAAAGGCAAAGTGAGACGAAAAGTCGGCTGTCCCCAGAATTCTCGCGACGTTTATTTCAAACCTCTCTGATTCATGTACCCTACCTACATCGAGAATAAGAATCGTCTGTCTTAAAAATAAGAATATAATCTAACATTATAATTTGTTTTCGGAATATTGTTATCGCGATTACTTACAGATTGAAAATTTCATCAATGAGATATTAAAATTATCATAGATATCGGAGAAAATTAAATGTTAGTATGATCTTATTTGTACTCACAAGCAACGTCGATGATTGCCGGCTGACTCTTGATTTGCCCTGATCCAGACCAGGCGATGCACTCGCATTTGAATTTATCCTTGCCAAAGTATTCCTCGATGTGATCCCTCGTAACGTTGAGCTCGCAGTCAACGATTCTCGTTCCCGTATGGGGATCCACAAAATCCTGCTGCTGAGAATCCTCCGCCCTCACGTTATTACAACGGAAATAGATCTGTAGCGCGTGAGCAGCCTTGCAACGTAAAATTGCGGGCTTATTCTTCACGACGAAAGAGTTTACGGGCTCCGTGAGGAAAACTGGTAAATGACCGCCGCCTTCAGAGATGAGTTCTGTATCGCTGGCTATCGTAGCTGAAGGCACATCGTCTTCTTCCAAGATATAAGCGTCATCCACCTCTGCGGCATCTTCGCCTTCTGACAAAGAGATAATTTCAATTTTCTATAAATTACTCTTTATTTTTATAGACGTTTATAATCGTGGATAATAATGTTATAAATTTAGCTATCGTGTATATCTACTTATATATGGAAAGAAAGTAGATATCTCTTTTGTTGAAATATCTACATTAAAGAAAAAATTGTTCATTTAACTAATTTATTAAATTAATTTACTAATTTATTAAATAGGAGAAATTTCTATATTTGATCATAGTGGATTTTAGTAGTTTTAAATATTTCTTTGTGAATTTATATATCTGATTCTGCAAACTGAACGAAACTTTCGATCACTGAGACATTATTTGTCGCAATAATCAATAATTAGTAAATTAATTTAATCAAATAAACAATTTTTTCTTAATTTCTTAATTTCTTAAAAGTTTAACTGGATATAGATGTGAAAATAATTTTGGATCAATAAAAAAGTCTAACAAAATTATTTTCAAGTCTAGCTGAATTTTTAGATATTTTAGTAAAACCATTATTTCCGCGTATCATTATTATCTTTATAATTATATCAAAGAGAGAAGTAACACATTGATTTATTCTTACAATATACAAACGAATTTCATGGAAAATTGCACATTAATATGAATAATTAACCGTGACACATAATAGTGCTTGTTATTACGTAATAAATTGATTGAGTATTGTAATTGCCGTCATAATGTTTCGTAATCAGCGAAAATCTGGTGTCGCGGCAAGTACAGAGTCGATCGTCTAAATACGCCGTAACCGTAACTCACGGTCCAGTTATTAATTCGATGATGATCGTTATTCATGTGGCGTGTACTATCGGAGACGTGAAAATTTTATATTTGCCTGTCAACAATGGTGTCGCTCCTGTAAATCCTGACGCTCGGCCATTAATGCAATGCCGCTTCGCGCAGACCGACTATGCCGGCTACGAACAATCGCGGTGCGCACTGCAGTAATGAATTTTCGGATTTACGCGGCGCACCGGTGCACAAGTCCGATGTATTTTCCGCCAACGAGTGGTTAGACCTTTATCCCCGTGCGACATTTGGCCGGGGGCCACAATTTCTATCGCGATAAACGCGCCACCCTATAGTATCGCTTGTCTCTCTCTCTCTCTCTCTCTCTCTCTCTCTCTCTCTCTCTCACACACATTTTTTTTTATATATATATAAATAAAAAAAAAAACCATTAATAATAAATCATGTATGTTTTTTTTTTTTTTTTATCTTTTTT
>Ga0157364_1000665_pt1 | contig 25253 bp, 24 predicted proteins | sample AttsexASBM2_FD_111476 | JGI IMG/M metagenome (GOLD analysis project Ga0157364, IMG submission 111476) | Fungus gardens microbial communities from leaf cutter ant in Ribeirão Preto, State of São Paulo, Brazil - Atta sexdens ASBM2 | ecosystem: Host-associated > Fungi > Mycelium > Unclassified ... | reverse complement strand
TATTTTATATAAATACTATTATATTTGGAAATTAGATCTCAGACTTAACAATATTAATTATCATTATTTATTATCCCTCATTATTATTGATATTTGTATTGATCTTTATTATCTTTGTCATCATTATTAAACTTCTGAATCATCTTTAAACCTCTAAGTTTGCACTCAAGGTTTAGATATCACAAATAAGTGAGTAGTTTATTTTGTTATAGATAGGATACAACAGCAACAGTTGCTATAGCCTTAAGTTTGGCTGAGAAGATAGGAGATCTAATAGTAGATACCAATAGGGCCTATTTTAATAGAAAGAGTAGAAAGGACAAACATAGTCATAATATATCCATAACAATAGCAAACAAGACTCATATGTCATGGATGTGGAAAAAAGAAGAAACTGTCATAGTTGTGGAGAATTTTTTTATATTGCAAGAAATTGTAAAAAGCAGAAAATTGTAAGATGAAGAAGAAAACTTGAATATGGGGACAATAGTAATACTACAAACAATTTGAATGGGAAGAGGAGCTCAATAGTTCTTGATTATGTTTTTGTAATTACAATAGGTTTCCAATACTCTCTAGAGTAATGGATAATAAATCCTAATGCAATCTAGACAATGGAAATATGCTAAGAGTAGTGATAGTAATGATAGATTTTGAGAAAACTGATATGTAGGAGGGAGTGATAGTGGTGCAACAGAGTTAGTTATAAGTTTTGAGTTCACTAAGAAGCAGAAGTTCAAGTTGAAAAAAATAGAAAGATCTATATATGTAAGAAATATAAATAGTTCTTTCAATAAGGAAAAGTCTATTGAACATACGATAGAAGTAAATATTTACTATGAAGAGTATAGAGAGAGAATGGAGATTAATATGATTTGAAGACAAAATTAGAGTGTAATTTTGGAAATATCATGGCTAGCTTGCCACAATTCTGAAATTGACTGGAGGATAGGAGAAGTAAAGATGATGAGGTGTCTGAAGAAATATGGAAAGCAGTAGAGACAAAGATAAGCAAAACTGGAGTAATAAAAACAAAAAGAAGAAGAAGGAAAGAAAAAAGAAGAAAAAAATCAGAAAAATAAGGAAAATAAGAAGGAAACCAAGAAGAGAAAGAAAAATAGAAGTAAAGAAGATAGCAGAAGAATAGAATATTTGGGATAAGGAATAATAAGCAGCAAAGTCCAAAGAAGAGGCCAAGAAATTAGTTCCTCAGAAATTCCACAAGTAGTTTCATATCTTTGGAAAAAAGACAAGTGAGAGAATACTGACAAAGAAGTTGCAGGATCATGCTATAGAGATGAAAAAAGAATTTGTACTGAGAAAGAGAAAGGTGTATCTGTTGTCAAGAGAGGAGAGAGGGGAGGTATGTGAGTTTATCAAAGAACAATTAAGGAAAGTGTATATTAGACTTCTCAAATAGCATCTGTATTTTTTGTAGGAAAGAAGGATGGTAAGAAATAAATAGTATAGGACTATCAGTACTTAAATAAATGGACTGTTGAAAACAATTATCTTTTGTCTTTAATTTTGGATATTGTAGAAGATATAGGTACCAAGAAAGTATTTATCAAGTTGGACATACAATGGAGCTATAATAATGTACAGATATAAAAGAAGAATGAGTAGAAGACAACATTCATGATACTATTTGAACCAATTGTAATGTTTTTTGGATTTACAAATTCTCTAGCAATATTTGAAACAATGATGAACAAGATCTTATATAACTTGATTAACACTAGGAAAGTCATGAACTTCATTAACAATTTATAGTATAGATGAAATAAGAAGAAGGGTATGATAAGATAGTAGAGAATATAGTGGAAAATTTGGCAGAAAATAATTAACATGTGAAACTAGAGAAGTGCAAGTGGAAGGTAGGAGAAGTAGAATTTCTGGGAGTAGTGACTGGGCCAAAGGAATCAAATTAGAAGAAGAAAAGGTGGAGAGAGTGGTAGATTGGCTGATTTCTAAAAGAGTCAATGGTGTACAGAAGTTTTTGGGACTTTAGAAAATTATTAGTAGTATTTCATTAAAGATTTTGTATACATAGCTAGACAATTGCAAAATCTAGTAAAAAAGAATCAGAAGTGGAATTAGATGGAGAAACAAAAGAAAGCATTTAGAGAGTCAAAGAATATATTCATAAAAGAAGTAATACTGAACTTAAACAAAAAAATGACAATGGAAGTTGATGTATCTGATTATATAACAGAGAGAGTCTTATCTATAGAATGTGAGGATGAAAAATGGGGATTGGTAGCTTATTTCTCAAAATCTCTCAATGAGATAGAGAGAAACTATAAAATTCATGACCAAAAGATGTTGATAGTAATAAGAGGATTAGAAAACTAAAGGCATTTATTGGAGAGCACAAAGTTTAAGTTTGAGAGAAAGAGATAGCATAGTGGAAGAGCTCCCTATCCATGTGTATTATGTCTACCTCAAACCTACTTGAGATTATAGATTCAATTTCTTAATAGTTCTTTGTGTTAAGTAACTACATAAAAAGATTAGTGTATTGATATCCCATAAATAATTCCTCTTGTAGACACAGACTGCCATCACACTCTATATAATAAACTGTTGACTTGGAAAAAAAAAGTTCAAGTTTAAAGTCTAAACTGATCAGAACTTGGAGTATTTTATAAAATTATAGAAACTAAATCATAGACAAGCAAGATAGACTCTTTATTTGTCAACATTTGATTTCATCTTAAAACATATATCAGAAACAAAAATGGGAAAGATAGATAGACTTAGCAAGAGACTGAACTAAAAAGTAGGTATAGAAAAAGACAATGAAAATCAAAAAGTAATTAAAGAAGAATGGATTCATAGTCTAATATAATTAGTAATAAAAGGATCTGAGATAGATATAATATAAAAATAAAAATAGCCAGAGAAACAGAAGAAAAAGTAGTTAGAATAATAGAAAAGATAAAGAAAGTAAATGTTAAAGTATTAAAAGTTGAAAGTAGAGATAATCTGGTTACATTATGATATAATAGGATATAGAGAAAGATAGAAGATGACTAAGTTGGTAACAAGAAATATTGGTAGCCAAAAGTAATAAAAGATATAGAAAAATATATAAATGAATATAATATATGTTAGAGGATAAAAAACTAGACAAAGACACTAACAGAAAAGTTGATGGTGAATGAAATATTAGAGAAGCTATAAACATATTTGACAGTTGACTTCATTACCAAGTTGCTATTAGTAGCTGGAAAAGATGTGATCTTAGTAGTATACAATAGATTTTCCATAATAATAAATTTTGTAGTAACAATAAAAAAATATTGGTAAAGAGATTGGCAAGATTTTTCAGAGATAATATGTAGAAGTTACATGGATTACCATAGACTCCAGTGTTACAAATCAAAGACCTTATGGTTGGTTGATAAGAAAAATTTTGTATTGGATTATGTCAGAGTTCAAGACAGTAGACTCTAACTATTTTCTATTTTCTATCTTTATCTTTATTTTTGGGACTTAGGATTAGGGTCAAGATGACATCATTGTCACATACCAGTCACATGACAAAGGTCACAGTCATGTGCCACATAGAAAAGTATAGAATATTTTAGAAGGATAACATTAGACAGCATGTTGACCTTAAGGCAAATATATAGCTTTTTAGGGTAGGCTAAAAGTAGTCAGTAGGGGCCATGGAGTTTTAGTATATAAGATAGACAATCCTGTACAGAGCTTACTATTGAGTTCTCTTGTATTAACCTAATACAAAGTTCTTCTTATTAATTAGCTTTAAGGTCTTTGAGTCATAACAGGTTAACATAAGAGAACTTGATAGAGTTCTTGTTATAACATATCTACCTTTATATACTAACTACTGATGATATGTGCTTTACTTCTTTAGCCTACCCTAAATGACTATATGTTAGCCATAAGGTCAACATATATTATGCATATTATATGACATTATTATTTTTGAACCTTCTTGTTATAGGACGCTTTGGACATTAACAATTTTATTTTATTTTATTTTTTCTGATTTTATTTTTATTTTTATTTTTCTTTAAAGGACAATGAAGAGACACATGATAATGAAGTTACATGACAGGTCACATGATGTGACATTATAGGCCTAGAACATGGTAGAAAGAACTAGAAGATGATGTCAGGGCACATGAAGTACATATAATAGCCTTGAGTAAGACATGAGGTAGACATGAGAGTGAAGCATAGACATAAGGGCAGGGTTAATTATTAGTAGCACAGACCATGAACCTTTTGTATAAATAGGACTCTAATTAAGAAGAGGCTCCTTGTTGAGTTCTCTTGTGAAATTCCCACATTATAACTCTACTAAGAGATTTACTTGTTAGTGAGATTATTTGTCATTGTGATAAGTGGTTGCCACAATACTTCTACCATAATTTTTGTGACTTTATGATTATGTGACTGTTACTGTTACTGTGTTATGTAATGTTACTGTTGTATGACAGTATGATTATGATATCATGTTAAACTCTAACTTTAGTTTTAAAAATAGAAAAAAAATCAAAAATATATATATAAAGAAAATGAAAAGATATTAGAAAAAACTTGAGTCTAAGCTTTGCAACTCTGATGTATAGTTTGTGGCAAATTTAACTAAGGAGTTGAATAAAATGTTAGGTATTGGCATAAAATTGTCAACATCATTCTATTTACAAACAAATAGCCAGACTAAGCAAATAAATCAAGAACTAGAACAATATTTATAATTCTTTGTTAATCATAAACAAAAGGATGGGCCAGAGTGATTATCATCAGTAGAATTTGTAGTAAATAGCAAAACACATTCAGTAACTAAAATGTCTCTATTTATAATAAATTATAGTTAAGAATGAGAGTAGATATTAGGTTAAAGAAAAAGTAAAGAAGACAATAAATTTTATAGAAAAAATAAAGAAAGTTCAGAAAGAAACTGGGATGGTATTGAAAAAAACTCAATGAGAAATAAAGTAGCAGATAGATGTAGAGAGAAAGAAAGTCAAAGAATGAAAGAAGAGTAATAAAATAATATTGAATATGAAAAATCTAATGTTTAAGGAGTAACTAGCAAAGAAATTATTAAATTAATATATTGGTCTATATATCATTAATAAGGTAGTTTTTACTAATATAATCATATTACAATTGCCTACATCAAAGAGAATTAACTCAGTAATTAAGTAGTAAGATAGAAAGTGGAAGAAGTGAAATTAGTAAAAGTTGATGGAGTTGAAGAGTAAGAAGTAGAAAAATTCTAAATAAAGGAGAAATATAAGAAGTTGTGAAGTACTTAATATATTTGAAAAAATTTATAGTAGAAAGCAACATATGAAAAAAGAAAGAAAACTTGAAAAATATAAAAGAAGCAATAGCAGATTTTGAAGAAAGAATGGGAGCAAAAGTAAAGAAACAAGAGAAGTTAGATTTAATAGAAGAACAAGACTTTAAAAAAAAAGAGTTACTAGAAAAGTATATAGTAAAAATGTTATATAGATAAGATAATAAGAAGTTTAAGAGTATTTAAGAAAGTTGGAGAAAAACTAGTAAAAATAGAAGTCAGTTTATTATGAAGAAAGAATATCAAAGAGAGGATAATATCAGAATTAAAAACAATAAACTTTATTTATTCTCATTTATTTTCTTATTTTTATTTTTATTTTATTTATTTTCTTATTTCAGACTTAAGATTAAAAATTAGTATGATATTATATATGACTGTTACAATTGTTATAGATTAAGTTACATTAATTACAGTTACATAATCACATACCATATAGAAGAATATAGTTTTTAAAGTAGGCTAGAATTTATGTAGCACAGACTATTAGTCTAATATATATAAGATAAATATATTGTATTAGAAACTATTGAGTTCTCTTGTATAATCCTTATATAGGTTTTTTTTCTTGTCTTAATACTTTAAAATTTAAATTATAACATATATAAACTTAATAGATAATAAGTAAGATGATATCTGAAAATAAAATTTCCTACTACACTATATTTTGGAAAAAATAGAATCAAGAAAAGAAAAGATAAACCATAAATATGATATTAAAAAGAAATTAGATGGTAGAAGTAATTATATTACTAAAAGAAATTAATAGAGTAGTATATATAAATAGAAGAATTTTTATTCCTAATAATAAGAGAATCATGATCCAGCAGACATAGAATATCTAAAACAACAAAGTAAAGTTCAACACATAAAGAAAATAAGAGAACTTCATCTATTGGAAATACCTTAAGAGTGCATCAATATTATAAGACTACTCTTAAGATCAAAAAATAAAGATAACAATGTTATAGTAGTTATAATACCTTGATTCACAAAAGTGATTAAACTAAAGATAACAATAATAGTAGTATTATTGAAGTAAATAGCCAAGATTTACTAAAGTAGTATATAAAAATTACATAAAGTTCCAAGAAAGATTTTTAATAATAGAGAACCTCAATTTCATTTATAAAAAATTTAGACAGGATATTAAAAACAAAGAAAATATTGTTAATGACTGATTACTTTTAAGCAAATAGTCAAATATAAAGAATTAATTAAGAGGTCAAAATATTTCTACAACATTACTAACAGAATAATTAAATAGAACAGTTATTAGTAACAGAGTCCTGTTACAACCTCAAGACTTTAGAGTAAGTCAAGAAAAGGAACCTTATATAAAACTTACACAATGTTGTAGACTCAAAACCTTAGAGTTGGTTCAGAGACTAAACCTTATACCGGGTTGATACAAGAGAACTCGATAAGGAGCTCCTACTCTATCTACCACTATATATACTACTCTGTCTTGGTCCATGCTACAACATTATATAACTGACCCTAAAGTCCATGCTCTGTTCTCATATCCTATTACTCATCTACATGTGTTTTCTATAAGGCCACCATGCTTTCTATATATGCCCTAATGTCATACCCTCTACCCTACTCCATTGTCCTACGTCATTACTCTTCATCTCTGTCGTACATGCATACACCATGTGTACACCATGTGGAACTCTTGTCCCTTGACGTCACTCCTAACCCTAACTCCTATTCTAGACTCTTTCCGATCCTTCTAAACCCTAAGTCCTTCCAGACCGCTCTAGACTCTATCACATGACTTCTAGGTCACGTGCCTATCTCCTAACCCTAACCCTAGTCCAAAGTCTGTCCATACTTTCATACTATAACACACAAGAAAACTCAATAAAGAACTCTGTATAGGATTGTCTACCTTATATACTAAAATCTCATGGTCCATGCTAACTACTTCTAGTCTACCCTAAACAGTCATATATTTATCTTAAGATCAACATATGTTAAACATATTGTATAATATTCTCTTTCTAGAACTTTTTACATTCTTCTATGTGACATGTAATCATATAGCTGTTATGTGACACTTACATCATGTGACCATTTGCAACTATGTGATAGTAACATCATGTTAACCCTGACCCTAAGTCCCGAAAATATAAAAATAAATGAAAATAAAAATAAAAAAGAAAATATTAAATAAAAAAGCTAGTATCCAAGGTTCGTAACTTTAACAAGTTCTAGTATAATGATGAGAAACATACAGCTACAAAATATATACCATTTAAACTTTAGAACACATCCATTAAATTGTTAAATAAGGCTCATAGCTTAGTAACTAATATCTATAACAAACTTTTGAAAGTCAAATGAGTGGTAACTGATTCAGAATATATGAAATACAAATAATAAATAATCTTTAGCTTCAGCTTATATAGTATATCTCTACCTATTGTACTAGTTATATATTTTAAAAGTTGCACTTGAAAAATTAAAGAAGATTATTCTATATAAAAGATAAAAAGATGTATTATTACTAATATTATAACTTAAGTCCTTTGAATAAGACAAAAGATATACTCTTGTATTAAGTAATATAAGAGAACTCAATAGAGTTCCAAGTACAAACTAATATATTTTAAATATACTCTATAAGATTAATATACTGTTGCTATACTATATAATATCACCTATTCTAGAATCTTTTATATTCTTTTCTTTTCTGTGTCATGTGTGACAGAGGTGTGACATCACATCACATCCTTTTCTTAAGTTCAAAAATAAAAATAAAATAAAACTAAAATTAAAATAAATGGAAAATAAAGATAAAAGAGAAAGAAAATAAATAAGAATCAAGTCTATTGTTTATAACTCTGACAACTAATACCAGAAGAGAGTGTTAGCTTTAGTTTATTTTTAGGATAAAGAGTTATAGTATGACTATTGGGCTTATATACTATGTCTTTTGCCTCAGATAGTATATAAAGAATAGAAACTATAAGTAAGTTATTCTAGGTCTGAATGATTCTTGAACAAAAAGTTAAAAATCTATGGAGTTACTAAAAAGTCTAGTATAAATATATAAGAAGTGATTAATATAGAATAGATAAGGTTAATCTATACTAAAAAAAATTGAGAGTGCAAATAAGATAGTAGATATTATTCATGTGTTGAAATAGATGTGACTGGATTGGAATGTGGTATAAATATCATAGTCTAATATTCAATCTATATTCAATCTCCAATATAGATAAAGATAATACTCAAAATTCTGTAAGTACTTTGTTTTCTACAGTAAAGTTCACTTATTTCTATTTCTATGATTACTTTTTCTTCTATGATGTAGTTAACTTCTATTTTTATCCAATCTTCATTATTGTTTCATATGGATAAGCTCTGTATTATAGTTATAGTACACTTGGACATAAACAACTTTACTTTTTTTAATTATCTTTTTTTATTTATTTTTCTTGATTTAATATTTTCTTTCTTTTTATTTTTTCTTTCTTGAACAATGAAGAGGTATGTGACTGTGGTCACATGATGCATCACATAATAAAATGTCATAGGTTTAGAATAGAGTAGATAAGATTAGAATAATAATATCAAGAAATATATTTGTCTTATAGTAACAGTGTTATAAACTTATGGACAATATGTGTATGTTAGGGTAGAACTATTTATTGGTAGCACAGACCATGTATATATGATATAAATAGAGTAACAATTTATTAGAGACTTCTTATTAAATTTTCTTGTAATTTCTATAAAATAATCTACTCTTAAGTTTACTTAGTGATACTGTTGGTTATTTTAACTAGTGGTTGCTACAATACTCTGAGACATTGATATTACTTAATATGGAGTTATCTCAACTTGAGTCTTCTATTATTCTGAAACATCTCTATATAAGGCTGACTAGCCTGATAATTGACTATAATTAACATCAATCTCTAGTATTAATAAGTAATATATTCTAATTCTAGATTATAATTCCAAATTAATTCTCCTCTGAGATATCGTTAATAATTCAACATTGATCTCCAGTATTAACAGTGTTATACCATTTTCACTATTGTTCTTGTTAGCTACTACTAGTATTAATCTCTGGTACTAGCAATAATACACTAATCTTTGTTTACTAGAAATCCTAATCTGTTGACTCCAAGTCTTCTTCTGAAATTGCAACCACATGACTGAGGATGGCACAATATATAAATTAAAGCTAAGGTTGTTCACAAAGTCCATACCTGTGTACTTTACAGATAAGACCAAGTTTTATATCCAATCTCTATATCTTTCATTAGACTTTGTGTAAGCTGTGCTTAACAATAATCTCCTTTTTCAATTGTTCTTCAACAAATTTGTACATCTCTTCTCTTTCTTCTTTAGACAAGAGATATTTTCAAAGATATAAATCTACTTATAAGAGGTACAAATTTCTTGGCCTTCTCTTTAGATTTTGTTGCTTCCTCTTTTTCATTCCAAATCTTGCATTCTTTTGCTATCTTCTTTACCTCCATTATCCTTTTTTTCCTTCTTTTTCTCTTTCTTTCTTAACTTTTTTTGCTTCTTTCTCCTTTTGTTTTTGCCACTCTGATTTTTCCTGCTTTGGCCTCTACTACTTCCCATATTCTTATAGAAATCTCTTCATCTTTACTTCTTCTATCCTTTTTTTAATCTTAGAATCATAGAAAGCAAGCTATGGTCTTCCCAGAATAATATTCCACTTCTAACCTCTTATTATATCAATCTTTATTCTCTCTCTATATCTCTTATATATATAGGTCTTTCTATTTTCTTTAGCTTAAATCTTTGTTTTTTGTGAACTCAGAGCTCATAACTAAACCTGTTACACTACATAAAAGTGCCACCACTATTGCTCTCTCTTGTGTGTTAATTCTCTCTAACCCAATCTACACTGTTACTTCTCTCAGAGATTCTTCTAGGTTTGGAACAATAACATTCAAAACATAACTAGCTAGTATATTGAACCTGTTACTCTGGGAACTCAGTTAAGGTACTAATATTCTTCTACCTTGAAATGTTTATTATTTACATTGTTCTCATTATTTTTACAACTGATTTTCTTTCTACCTCTGATATTTCTCTAATTTCTTCTATTGCTTAAAGATTTCTCCTCATTTCTCCTTTTCTTCCTCTTTGTTGCTACAAGAGGTTTCTGATCACCACTGTATTTGCTATCTTTATTGCATCCATTAAAGTGGTCCCAGCTACTTATAGAACTTTAGGCATATTGACAATCTTCTTCATCTTTCTTGTATCTATAAATTATTATTGTTCTGTCTCTATCCTCTTTATTCTATTATTTTGCTTCCTCTTCTTTTTATTTTATGCCTTTGTTCTTGTATACTCCCTTTACCTTCCTTTTTTCCTCTGAATCTTTCTTTCTTCTTCTTGCTTTCTCTTTAATAATGATCCAAATTGACTGCCCTTTCACACTATTGTTTTATACTCCTTCTACCAGTGGTCTTCCCTCATGTTCACTTCTTCTTGCTGCTCTTCTAAACTCTTGAACAGATTTCTTTATAGATTTTCCTTCTTTTTCTGTTCTTTTGAGCTTGACAGCTTTGACTAACCCATTATCTCCTTCTCAAAAGTTTCTCTTCAATTCTAGCAAAAATTATTCTACTGATACAAATTGTATCTTTCCTGCCTCTATTTTCTCTAAAAAATTCTTCTTCTATATATCTGCTAATCCTCTTTTGTCTGAACATAAAGTTTCCAAACATATTGTTGAAAGAGTCTTGCTGCATCTCCTGTAGGAACTATAGTATAAGTTAGGATGAAGTGAGTTCTCTTTGAGACTAAGTTTACTACTGTTATTACTATATCAAACCTGTGGACTCTGCAAGTTTTATAATGAAGTCAATACTGATAGTCTTCTAACTAACATTTAATACTGGCAGTAGGTGTAGTTCTCCCAAAAATGGATATTAAATAGACTTAGTCTATAGACAGAGATTATAGATACTGATATATTAAATAACATGCTAAGATATTTGAGACTACTAGTAATTTTATAATACTAGTTCTAGAGTCTTCTAGTATTATGTATGCCTAGAAACCTTTGAATTGAGATAAAGAAACATAATGTGATATTGTAAGTCTAGAACATTGGAAACATAGATCTTGTCTCAAAAAAGAAGTAGTTTATTTATTTCAGACCACTCAGATAACTATATTACAAGAGAACTCAATGGAGTTCCTAGTACAATGTATTTATCTTATATACTACACTATACTACTACACATAGCCTATCTTAAAGACTATATGTAAGTCTTAAAACCAACATGTATTAAGCACATTATATAACATCATTGTTTTAGAAGCTTCTACCACTTTCTATTGTGACTATATGACTGTGTGACCCTGACTGTCACAATAAACCCTAACCCTAAATGAAAGTAAAATAAAAAGAAAATTGAAAACAAAAATAAAAACAAAATAAAAAATAAAAATAAAGTTTATCATTTGTGATTCTAACAATAACTAGCAGAGTTCTCTAGCTTTACAGACAACTAGCTTTTTCTACTGACTAGCTCAATTATTCTAGAATATTCACTAGAAGACTTCTTTTTTCAACTTTAAGTACTAGATCTTTTATTATATATCACTAGAAACTCTGGTTTGATCAATATAATGTCTTCATTGTTATATAAGCCATACTATTGTCTGGTTTTTAAGACAATGTATCTAGCTTTTCAATAGACTTACTAAGATGATAATATAGAATAAAATCAAACCTTGCTAGATATAATGATTAATATGCTTGTCATAAAATATTACAGATTTTAGTGGTCTGTCCAGATCTCTACATAGTTTGCTATATCTTTCAAGAAGTGTTGCTATTTCTCTAAGGCCTAAATAATTGCTAATATTTCTTTGTTATAAATCTTGTAGTTGTATCCAATAGGAGAGAAAGACTTGCTGAAAAATACTACTAGATGCTGCTTATCATTCTCTTTTAACTCTTGTCAAAAGATTATATTGGTTGCAAAATCTAAGCTATCTATTTTGATGTAAAACAGAATACTAATATTAGATTAGGCTAGGATAGGCATTAAAATAATAATAGTATTCAGAATATCAAATATTGTCTGTCTATAGGTTTATATTTTATATCTACATGCTGTTACTTTCTATAAGGTCAAAAAAATTATATATAATAGTGGAAAATCTGTAAATAAATTGCTGGTAAAACTAAAAAAGCTTGTAATTTAGTGCAATTTTGCAGGATAGACTAGTTATAAAATCTAGCTGCCTACCTTTATAAGGTTCATCTTAACTTAGTTTTCAGAGATAATAAGCTCTAGATATTCAATCTACTAGTCAAACTTGTATTTTTCTAGATAAAAAAGCAACTTATGCTTAGCTAGGACTTCTATAACTCTGTGAACTACTTTATGATGCTTTTCAAACATCTGATATAATATGACTAGACTACCAATGCCAAATCAACTATACCAAAAGGCAATTTAATCAAAAGCTTATACTTTTCAGCCAACTGGTAGTATTTATACTAATTATAGAAACTTAGATAAGTAGTAGACTTATACCTGAGTAAAGATAAGAATATTGTTCAAGCATATTACTATAATCTCTTCTGCTATAAGATATTTATTATAATCTGGAATATAGCTAGGCTATTTATTATGCCAAAGAATGTTACCAAAGTGTCATATGTTTAAGTTCAAACCAATAGATAATCTGTCTTCTATAATGGTATTATAACTCTGTAATATTCCATATTTAACTTATTTTTTATAATAGTATCATTCTTTTATAATACTTTTAGTTATAGTTTGTTTTTCACAGTAGTATTATCAATGTCTTACTATGTCAGATATAGTTTATACTGGGAGTAAAAGTCTGCAGAATTGACTCAGAGATGTGCAAACTTGTGGAACAACCTTGGCTTCAACTTATGTGTTATGCTGTCTATCTGCTATATAGTTGCAACTTCAGATGAAGGGAAGATATCTAAGATAGAAGTAAGTACTAATTAGTATATTGTTATTGAATACTAGAGATCAAGTTTAATAAGAGTTATCTTTGTCAATTATCAGACTAGCAAATTATAGTGTAACTACTAGTCTTATATACAAGGAGATAATATATAAGATGCTCAGGATTTCAGTGGTATAGCTCCTATTGCTCCAAGTAGAGGTTTTAGTAGTAAGATACTGACAAAAGTATGACTCTGCCATGGGAGACCAAGTTAAATAGAAATATCCCTATCATAGAAGATGGAATATCTAGATGGTTATACTACTGTTATAAGAACATGTTACAAGAAAGGTGGCTATTATGGAAAACAGGCTTTGTATAGTAGATATTGAGAAGACAGTATTACTGTAGAGATGTATTTTCTAGATAGGTAGACTTGGCATATGATATACTACTGAGTTATTTACTCAACATAGTCTATTACAACTTAAGTTCAGAGTTTGGACAAAAGAGAACTCAGTAAAGTTTCTAGTATAAGTGAGTCTACTTTATATATCTTTAATGCATGGTCTGTATACACTTTACATCTAATCTACTCTAAATATTATAAGTTATATAGATAAGAGTTATCATATCATCCTTTTTGTGTGTTACATGATGTTGTGACAGTGACAGTTGTGACATCACATTATTATTCCCTATTACTGGTCTAAAATAAGAAAATAAATAGAAAGAAATAGAATAGAATCAAAGTAAAAAAATAAGAGAAACTTAAATGATAGAAGAAAAATAAGTCTACTATCTTCAAATTTAACATAGTTGCTGATATCACTTGGCACTGTACTATAAAGTAATAGCATCACCTAAGTACTCCTTACTCTTACTTAGTATTTAAAAACTAATAGATATACTATAATTATTAGTTTAATAATTAATTATCATGAATACTAAACTCTAGTGTTGTAACAATAAACTTGTCTTGTGTCTATGGAACTCACTTGGAGTTTGAACCAAGTATAAAAATTACAAAGATTACAGTATTACAAACTTCCTAGAATGATCTTGGCTTCAGCTTATATACTATCTGTCTGTTATGGGGTTACAACTTCAGAAGAGAATTGGAGTCTAAAATAAGTGAGTTCTGATAAAAAAGTGTGGTGCTATAAAATACTAAAGTATCTTTCTAATAATGTTCAATTATTAGATTAGAGAATATAGTATACTTACTAGTTCCTATATACAAGTATAAAAGAAGAACTCAGATATTTTTAGAGTACAGTTCCAAGTGAAGGTTTTAGTAATGAAACATTAATAGGAGTCAAATAGAAGAACTTTGCTATGAAAAACCAAGTTTAAAAGAAGTGAACTTTCCTATAAAGGATCAAGTACTTACAAGGTTTGGATATAATATATGTTAGAATTGAAAATAATAGATTTTGTTCTATTTTATTTCTTTCTTATTTATCTTTTTTATTGGAGACTTAGTATTAGAGTTATAGTATAATATCACAGGTCAGTTACACATATTACAGTTACAGTTACAGTTACATAATCACATGTCATACAGAAAAATATAGAAGATTCTAATTAGTCTTACATAGACTACTAGCTAGTATATATAAGATAAATATTCTGTACTAGGAACTCTATTGAGTTCTCTTTTATTAAACCTAATATAAAGCTCTTTTTTTAACTTAACACTTTGAGTTTTAAATTGTAACAGTATAATATTGGTATAGAAAACAAGTCATAGAATAACACTAGTGTGAAGAATAGGCTATTATAAGATGTTAAGATGAAATAACACTGCTGTGGAAGATGAGCTATTTTTGAGGTTGAACTTAGTATATAACATCTTGTTAGCACTCAATCTCTTAAACCTTACTTTATCTTTCTAAAGTTGCAATTATATAACAAGTAGATAATATAACATGTTAGCTAAAGCTAAGATCATTTGTAAAGTCTGTAACTTTTTGCTTCTTGGATAAGTTTCCATATTCAGTTCAAACTCTATACAAATCTAAAGTCTTTCACTTCCAAGAATAAACTGTACTTGATACAAAAGTCTAAAAAGTCCATAGCTTGGATAGAAGGCTATATTCTACTTATCACCAGACTTGATGTAAATGTTATGAAAACCCTAATAGATATCAAGTTTGGTAAAGCAGCAGATCTCTTTAATTTCAGTGACTAGTTAAGATATCAGTGAGAGTAGATACTTGTTCTTGATAATTGTCATCTATAATCTTGTACTAACCAAGGAAAAACCATTTTTTCTTTATGAATAAGACTAGTATGATCATAGAGGACTTTAAAGATCATTTCTACTTAGTATAGAGGTCCTCTGTAATAAATGAGTTCTGCTCTGACTGCTCTATAGAAACAAGAGGTCTATTATAAATGAATATCTCAGGCTTAATCCTAAGAATCAACTCAATAATATGATTCTACTTGTGGTAATTTAGAATTATATCAAATTCTTGCTTGTCAGAGACTAAATAAAACTATTAAACATACAGAGAGTGTTATGGTATGCTTGGATACTAACATTATTTCTTTTTCTTTTATCTATTTTTCTTGATTTAATATTTCTTTTATTTTGATTTTCTGTTTTCTTTTATTTTCTTTGACAATGAAGAAGTACATGACTGCAGTCACATGAGATATCACATAAGCCTAGACTTAGTAAGATTTGGCTAGAACAGGCTAGAAGGATGATATTAGGGTATATATATATAGTATAATGTTCTTATAAAAACATGAGGTTAATATATGGTGGAAGTATAGATGACATATTGTCATATGCAAGTCCACCTGTCTAGAAATTATATCCCTGCAGTGATATCATCTCCAAATTATACAAGCCCACCTTTCTTACAACATATCTTATAGCAGTGCTGCAACCATCCAGATATTCTGTCTTCTATAGTGGAGATACTCATATTCAACTTGGTCTTCCATGACGGAGTTAACCCTATCAGTGTCTCAACACTGAAACCTCTGCTTAGGGTAATAGGAGTTTTACCACTGAAACCCTGAGCATCTCCTATACTATCCATTTGTATATAAGACTAGTAGTTACACTGTAATTCACTAGTTGTTATGGGACGCTTGAATAATAACACTTTTTATTTTTCTGATTTTATATTGATTTTTTTTCTTTTATTTTTTCTTTGGACAATGAAGAGGCATATGACACTGCAGTCATATGATAGGTCACATAATGTGACATTATAGACCTAGAACATGGTGGAAGGATCTGGAAGATGATGTCAGGGCACATGTATACAACATAGTGGCCTTGAGGAAGAAATGAGGTGGACATGAGGTTGCAACATGAATATAAGGGCAGGACTAACTATTAGTAACACAGACCAAGCATGTTTTGTATATAAAGAACTCTAATTTAGCAGAGACTCCTTGTCAAGTTCTTTTGTAATTTTCCCTACTTGATTGCCTACTGAGAGCTTTACTCACTTGTGTAGCTATTGGACCTTGTGTCTAGTGGTTGCCACAACACTAGTCTGATAATCAATGAAGATAACTCTTATTGAACTCGATCTCCAGTGTTCAACAGCAACACACCAATTAGCACTCACTTCCATCTTGAAATTCTTCCTATCATCTGAAGTTACGACCATGTGGCAAACAAATGGCACAGCACATAAGCTGAAGTCAAGGTTGTTCCACAAGTCTGCTCCACTCCAAGTCCATTTTATAAACTTCCATTCCAGTGTGAACTATACCTGACATACATGAACATTAGAATAGAGTTATTTATTGTAAGCATGGACTATATATCTATAGTATAAATAGGGTAGCAATATATCAGGGACTTCTTGTCAAGTTCTCTTGTGATTTCCACATAGATATTCTACTAAGAGATTTATTGCTTGTGTTACTATTGGTCTTTGTGAGTAGTAGTTACCACAACAGTAGAACTCAACTATTTTTTGGGACTTTGTATCACATAGACTCCTATTACTTTTATTTTACTCTCTATTCATCCTTGACCAAGAAACAGCATATTTTCTTAGTCAAGAAGATATATAGCTGGGCCTTAAACTTAAGGGGTATACTAGTCAGATAGAAAAAACTTGGCTGGTTGTTTGCATGGTAGCCTACTTATGTATATCAGTCATATTATCTTTTGTAAATGTGATAAATAGTCATATTTGTATAAAAAGCTTGTACAACTAGTTTTGTTATAATCAGTCCACACAAAGTAGTAGCATTATCCAGTAAGGAAATGTTTAGTTTAGAGATTCTCTTCTTAGGGATATTGGCCAGTATTTATTAGAACAGTAGTTAGTAGGGTAGTAGATAGGTAGTCAGTAGACAGTGTAAGACTGGGTAAGAAGAATACTAGCTAGCACTTATAGAGGAATTTTGAGAATGTTTTTAAAAGAGAAATAGATTTCTGTTGACAAACATTATAGCAACAAATAGCACTGTAGACTTGAGCCAGCTGAATTTAGAGCAAATGGTTAGGAAGATGAGAGAAGAAGAGTGTCAGACTTATAAAGTTTGGACTTAAGTTTCTTTTGACTTTTCTTTTGATTTTCTTTTTATTTTATCTTCTATTCTGGAAACTGGAGTTAGAGTTTTGGTGTAACATCACAGTCACACAGTCACAGTCACAGGTCATAAGATAGCAATAGAAAAAAGTAGAGAGTTTTGGAAGAATGATGTTATACAGTATATATAATATATATTGACCTTAAGACAAACATATGGTCATTTAGAGTAGGCTCAAGTAGTAGTAGCATGAACATTGGGAATTTAGTATATAAAGTAGACAGTCCAGTATAAAGTTCTCTATTGAGTTTTCTTGTGTTAATCCTAATACAAGGTTCTATTTATTGATTAACTCTAAGGTCTTTGAGTTGTAACAAAGAGGTATTTAGAATATTGAAAATAATAACAGAAAGTAATACAAAAATATTAGAACTGTAGAGTATGTTGGTGATGTTGATGAAAAAAGAAGAGGTAAAAAGACAAGAAGAGCAAAGAAGAAAAGAACAAATAGAAATCAAAAGGAGAGGATATGATGAGAAATAGAAAGAGGAGGAGCAAATAAGAAGAAGAGAGAAAAAGGATAGACAATGAGTAGAAAAGAGTAGAAAAGATGAGAATATGAGAAGAGAGAAAAGCAGAGAAAGAATGGAGATGACAGGAGATGAGAGAAGGAAGAGGAGAGGAGAATGGACAGAGAGTGATGGAGAAAAGAAAGTGTTTTATTTGTGGAGGATTTGGGCATATTGCCTAATATTATAGGAATATGGAGGGAAGGTAGATCAGTACAGATGCCTTCAAATAAATTTGAAGTTTTGAAAGATAGAGTGATGCATAGAGGAGAGAGAAGTGAAAGAGGAACAGCAAAGGATAGAAAAGAAATTTTGAGGGAGCAAAGAGCAAAAAGAGAGCAGGAATATGACAAACAAAAGTGGAAAGGAAGTAGGAAGGAGGAGAAAAGAAAGAGAAGGTGTTGAAAGAAGTAACAGTAAATATTGGGTTAAAGCAACTATGCAAGGCTAATTGTGGATACAGTAGAAATAGAAATATTTTTCAAGAAACATAAGAAGAGAATGTCAATATATGTGATAGGAGAGCAGAAATAGGAAGTTATATTGGGTATATCTTGGCTAGCACACCATAACCCAGAGATAGATTGGAGAATAGGAGAGGTACAGATGACAAGATGTCTAGAAGAGTGTGAAAATAAATGAAGAATAGGAATGCAGACAAAGCCAGGATGACAGAAGAAAGGAGAAAGAGAAGAACAAAAGAAAAAAAGGAAGAAAGAAAAGAGAGAAGAGTTTAGAAGACTGACAACAGAGAAAGAAATGGTGATAGTGAGAATAGTAAAAGAAAAGAAAGAAGATTTGATAGAGTTAAGAACAGTAGAAGAGATAGTTCCAAGATGGTTCCATAAGTATATAAAAGTGTTTGAGAAGAAAGAGTCAGAAAGGATGCTGACAAGGAAGACTTGAGATCATGTCATATATCTTAGAAAAGGTTTTGTGCCAAAAAAGGAGAAGATATATCGATTGTCAAGAGTTGAGAGAGAGGAAGTTCAGGAGATTGTAAAGGATCAGTTAAGGAAGGGGTATATTAGGCCATCAAAGTCACCACAGATGTCACTGGTGTTCTTTGTGCCAAAGAAGAAGAGAATGGTATAGGACTATCAATATCTGAACAGCTGGACAATTAGAAATAATTATCCATTGCCACTGATTTTGGATTTGACAAATAGTATAGGAAAGAATAAGGTGTTTACAAAGATGGATTTATGTTGGGGGTACAAATATGTGAGGATCAAGGAAGGAGATGAGTAGAAGACAGCATTCTCTACACTAGAAGGGGTTTTTGAGCCAACAGTAATGTTCTTTGGGTTGACAAACTCACCAGCAATGTTCCAGATAATGATGAATGACTTGCTTAGAGATATGATAGAGAAAGAAGAAGTAGTGGCATTTATTGATGATGTGATAATAGTAACAGAGACAGAGGAAGAATATGATAAAATTGTAGAAGAAGTATTGAGGAGGATGGAAGAGAATGATTTGTTTGTGAAACCAGAGAAATATGTATGGAAGGTTAGAGAAGTTAGGTTTCTAGGGGTGATAATAGGGCCATATAGTGTAAGAATGGAAAAGAAGTAGTAGATTGGCTAGTGTTGAAGAGTGTGAAAGATGTACAGAAGTTTTTAGGGTTGGCAAACTACTATAGACAGTTTGTCAAAGATTTTGTGAAGATAGCAAAGCTATTGCATGAGATGACAATGAAAGAGATAAAGTGGAACTGGGAGAAGAAGCAGCAGAAAGTATTTGAAGAGTTGAAGGAGAGGTTTACAACAGAATCAGTCTTGGTAACACTAGGCTTGGATAGAGAAATGAGAGTAGAGGCAGATGTGTCAGATTTTGCTATGAATGAAGTATTATTAATGAAGTGTGAAGATGAGAAGTGGAGACTAGTTGCCTATATTTTGAAATTGTTGAACAAAGCCAAGAGAAATTATGAGATTTACAATAAAGAGATATTAGTGATTATTTGGTGCTTAGCAGCATGAAGGCATTTTTTAAAAGAAGCCAAGGATCAGTTTGAAATATGGACCAATCACAAAAACTTGGAGTACTTTATGAAGGTCCAGAAGTTCAATCAAAAATAGGCTAGATGAACCTTATATTTGTTAAGATTTGATTTTGCTTTGAAGCATGTGGCTAGCAAGAGTATGGGATGAGCAGATAGTATGAGTAGGAGAGCAGATTGGGCAGAAGAGGTAGAAAGAGATAATGAAAATCAGGTAATGTTAAAAAAGGAGTGGTTAAAAATTAGAGTAATAAAAAAAGGATAGTTGTTGATTGAGAGGGCTGAGGAAGAAATAATTAAGAAAATTGAAAAATTGGAAGCAAAAGATAATGAGGTGATAAAAGTTGTAGAAGAAATGAAAAAAGCAGAAGTTAAAGTATTGAAAAATAAGGAAGAGTAGATAGAGAATGATTTAGTGCTGAAAGAGGAGAAGATATATGTTCCAAGGAATAATAAGTTGAGATTGGAGATTATTCAGCTTCATCACAATATGCCAATAGCAGGTCATGGAGAATAATGGAAGATAGTAGAGTTGGTCACTAGAAATTATTGGTAGCCAGAAGTTACAAAGGAGGTAAAGCAATATGTGAAGAAATATGATCAGTACTAGAGGATAAAGAATAGAGCAGAGATGCCAGCAGGAAAATTAAGACATAACAATGTACTAGAGAGTGTCAGAGTTGGAAACAATAGACTTGGTTTTATTCTATTTTTCTTTTCTTTTATTTTTCTTTATTTTATTTTGGGTTTCTTTTTCATTATTTTAATATAGACAAAGAAGACAAAATGTGACATCACATAGGTGTGACTTGATAATCACATCAGCCACATGCTCATGTGACACAATAAAACAACATAGAAGGTTCTAGAAATAATGATGTCATATGGTATGGTTAACATATGTCAACCTTAAGGCAAATACATGGTCATTAGAGTAGGGCTAAAGAAGTGTAGTATGGACCATCAGTAGTTTGTATATAAGGTAGACATCTTGTACTTAGGAACTCTATTAAGTTTTCTTGTATTACTCAATATAAGACTGTGTCTTTTACTTTACACATAAGCTTAAGTTATAACAAAGAGATTATGGCAGCATATATTGGTGGATTTTATTACAAAGTTAACAATGTTAAAGAGTTATGATTCAATCTTGGTAGTTTGTGATAGGTTTTCAAAAATGTTGCACTTTGTAGTGATAACAGAAAATATAATAGCAGAAGGTTTGGTGAGATTGTTTAGGGATAACATGTAGAAGCTGCATAGGTTGCTAAAGAGTGTGATATCAGATAAAGAGCCTCAGTTTGTAGCAGGGTTGATGAAAGAGTTGAATGAAATGTTGGGGATAAAAACAAAGTTATCTACAGCTTATCACCCTTAGACAGATAGACAAATAGAGAGGACAAATTAGAAGCTAGAGCAATACTTAAGGATGTATGTTGATCATAGACAGAACAATTAGTCAGAATGGTTGGCAACAGCAGAATTTACATTTAATAATAAAGTGCATACAGTGATAAAGTCATCACTATTCAAAGTCAACTATAAAAGAGAACCAAGAATGAGCTTTAATATTAGAAAAAAAGGGAAGTATGTGAAGGCAGGAGAGTTTGTGAAGGAAATGAAAAATAGATATGAGAAGACAAAGATGGCATTGATAAAAAAGATATGCAAATAGGAATAGGAAGTAGGCAGAGGAATATAAAGTAGAAGATAAAGTGTTAATAAGTACAAAGGACTTTCTGATAGAGCTGATAAAAAAAACAACAAAGAAGTTGATGAAGAAGTATATTGGATCTTATATGGTTAGGAAAATTATATCAGAGAATGCAATAGAGTTAGAGTAACCAGTGTCATTAATAATACACCTAGTGGTCAATTTAAGAAATATAGTGAAGTATTGAGAGCAGGTAGAGGAACAGAAGAAGATTCCACCTCCTTTAATGGAAATAAAGGGAGAGAAAGAGTATAAAGTAGGGAAGATTTTGGATAGATGAGAAAAGAAAGGGAAACCAAAGTATTTAGTAAGATGGAAAGGTTATACAGCAAAGAAAGATACTTGGAAGAGGTTAGAAAATTTGAAAAATATAATGGACTTAGTAAAGGAATTTGAGAAAGAAATAAGGAAAGAAGAAATATGACAGATAAAGAAAAGAAAAGGAAAACAGAAGTGTTACAATCACAAGAACTTAGAGTTGTTTAAGTAAAAGGACCTTGTATAGGGTTTACATAAGAGAACTTAACAGAGAACTCTGTACAGGATTGTCTACCTTATATACAAATATCTAAGAGTCTGTGCAAGTCATCTCTAGCCTACCCTAAATGACCATGTGTATTCCTTAAGGTTAACATATGTTTTACATATTGCATAACATTATCCTTCTAGAACCTTCTATGTCTTTCTATTATCTTGTGACTTGTGACTGTTACTATGATTGTGTCATGTGATATGACTGATGTGTGACAGTGTGACCAATCATCACTCTAACCCTAACTCTAGATTCTAAAAATTGAAAATTAAAAAATAAATCAAAAAGAAAATAGCAAATGAGAAAGAAAATAAAACATTACTCTGACATCACTCATTATTTCCAACACTTCAACTATGGCACCCAATGTCAAGACTTCTTTACCAGCTATGTCCTTTGCAAATGACATAGGGATGGACAATCAAATAGGACAAGTTCCTATCACTAATCCTGAGGTAAGAGGGAGAAACCCTGTTTCCTCTGTCAACATTTCTAGAGAATCCTCAATGGCTTCCTCTGGACAGTCGACTCCTTACCATGAAAGAATGGACACTGACATGGACTGTAATCCCACCAGCAGAGAATCAAACATGGAACATCATAAACTGTCCTATGAGGCAGAACAAGAAAAAGCATTAAGGGTTGGTATGGTGGCTAACCAACAGGAAACCTCGAGGCCTCTGAATGTTAACAATAAGGCCACCCCTACTCATGCCCCCTACGAGGATGATGTCATAAACATCCAACTCCCATATGATCTTCAAGCCCTGACCGAACCAGAAATATGGAGTGGTTCTTTCCACTCCATTTCCCTTCACGGCTCTATCAAGCACTTTACGTCTGATTCCAATAACATCAAAGTGACCTTAAATTTCTTGGCCAAGTACATTCAAAACAAACAAGTCAATAGCGGTAAGGCTAATGATCTCAACAAATTCGACGGCATGGGTAATGCTATCTAGAACTTCATCTCGGCAGTCTATGCAGCTAGATGGGATGCATTGTATACTGATCAAAAAACTAACACCCTCAGGTAAAAAATTTCATCTAAATTTATCCCGAGAACTTCCCCGATAAACAGTAACAACAAGAAAGAAAGCCCGAAATCAGTCTCAGTTACCATTAACAAAGCTCCACCCCTTCCTCCTCTTCTGGCCAAATCCAAGAAGGAGATCAACGTCATCTCCAAGTATTTCCAACCTAAAAAGTCTATAGTCGCCAACAATGTCCAAGGATCCAATGTCAATCCCGGAAAATCTTACACTCAGGCCTCCAAACCTTCAGCCAATACATCTGAAGTTTTGAAAATTAAGGAAATGTTCCTGTTGCTTAATGCCCAAAAAATCAATCAAGTCAATAATATTGTCAATGGTCAAAACAAGCCAAAACCTTGCATCAAGATGACAACTAAAGGTCCATCAAGAAAGCAAATTATTATCCCCATGAGTGGTGACAACATTTCTTCCTTCATGAAGAGCTCCTCCCTACATGTAGCTAACATTAATAGACTTTTACGCAATGTAAAAACTGACGTTTTAGTTGACTACATTCGTTCTGACAGCACAGGCATCAATATCATCACAAACAGAGTCGCTCAACAATCCGACATGTCAATCATCGATCAATATGTAAAAAATTCAGATGATATCAATTCCCTTCAGGTGGAAGACTCTTACCTTCCCAAGTCTAAATCCTACTTGAAAATCATCGGCATCCTGTTCTACCCTCACGCAAACTCACAAGAGAAGCTCACATTAATTGACATTGAAACAATCTTCAAGCAAAATCACATTTTTGACAATATTTCTCTTATGTCCAAACTGAGAGTAATTAAAGTATCTCCGAAATCTGACATGGCCATTGTTTGAATAGACATTTGGGACATCCAGAGTGGCCATAATGCTAAAATGTTAATCAATAGGTACTTCAATGTCAGCAACTACATCGCAACTATTCAGAGAGCAAACATGAACCCCAGTGTTCCCCAGTGCAAAAACTGCTGGAAATGGGGGCATGCAACTTTTTCATGCAGGATCCAAGGTGCCAAGTGCATTAAATGTAATGGTCCCCACAGATCTGAACACCATAGAGAATTCGGTTGGTGTTGCAAGGCAAATGCCAAGATCAACCTGCCTAGGCTTGAAACCAAGAAGGGTGAACCATGCCCTCACTCTTTCAAATGCTCTAACTGCAAGGGCAACCATCAAGCCGTTTCCAATCAGTGTCCGTTTTGGAGGCACTGATTTAACAGAGAATTGTCAAGATTGTTGATGGTGGACTTTATTTTATTTCCTCTTTTCATTTTTATTTTACTTTACTTTACTTTTTCTTTTCCATTTTTCTATTTTTAGAACAACTTGGGTTAGGGTTTATCTGTCATGCTGTCACATCAGTTACAAAGTGATGGCAAAGTCACAAGACTGATCACGGGACTTGGGAGAAGGAAGTAAAAGGTTCTGGAACAAAGTGACGTTATACAGCATAGACAACACATGCTGGCCTTATGTTATACTCATGGTTGTTTAGGGTAGGGTGCACAGTAGCTAGCATGGACCATGGGTATTAGTATATAAGGTAGACTACTCTGTACTAGGAACTCTATTGAGTTCTCTTGTGTTACTCAATA
>Ga0157364_1000664_pt1 | contig 25267 bp, 12 predicted proteins | sample AttsexASBM2_FD_111476 | JGI IMG/M metagenome (GOLD analysis project Ga0157364, IMG submission 111476) | Fungus gardens microbial communities from leaf cutter ant in Ribeirão Preto, State of São Paulo, Brazil - Atta sexdens ASBM2 | ecosystem: Host-associated > Fungi > Mycelium > Unclassified ... | reverse complement strand
TCTCTCTCTCTCTCTCTCTCTCTCTCTCTCTCTCTTCCCGTGCGCGGATATTGATTTCGCGGCTTTTACCCGCGAAACGACGCCAAGTACGCGCATCCGCTAATCCCGCCGTTATCGAAATTACTTCTATAAATTAGCATGATCCCTGACCGTTGGGAATCGCGCGTGCTGTTGCGAGGTCGCGGCTCCCGGGACCTCTCGCGCCGCCACCGCCGCTTTTTCCGAAGCGAGAACCAGCCCCGACCCGACGAGATGGTACTTCGCTATCTCCTGACCTCTCGTGCCTCTGTGCGCGAGAAGGAAAGTCGATTTTCCTCCTGCCTTCTGTCCGCTTCGTATGTTTCGCGAGTACAAGCGCTTATTAAGTTTACATTCCCGTACGCGCCTTCATATGTGCTTACTTGCACGAAGAAATGATGGATATTGAAGCGAGATTCATATTCTCTAAATTTTTTCAATATTTCGAGTTGAAGGAAGCAATCTCACTCTATACCGTCTTCTTTGTGTGATAATGTTGAATAAAAGTAGGAGATTTAAATTTTATATCACTGTTATATTAAAAAAATATAAATTATACAGGTATTCATACGCGTGTGAAAGATAATATTTTTTAATCTTATCACTAATTTTAGCGAATAAAAAATGCTTGGAAATGAAATAATGAAGTGAAGGCGAAAAGTCGAAGCACAGATGTTTACATTTATTCTATATATCAGTATCGAAAACGAGTTAAATATAATTGGTAGAAAAAAGGAGAACAAATCTTTTTTATCCTTCGTGATATAATGGGGAACAAATAATCTATTTATAAATCTATAATTCCTCTTTCATAACAGTAATAGTATAAGATGAACGAAATATATTGTGCTGGTAATTTCTTCTTTTAATTATTTGTATCCGTAATTTATAAAATAGTTTTATTATATAGAGTCATAATTAGAATGAAAGTCGAAGTTATATATCTATAGAGTGCTATTTGCGATGCCGTTTCAACTTCCGCGGGGATATCACTATGAATATATCTTTGCATTTTCTGGGTCTTCTATTAATTGATCGACGACACGCGCAAAGTTTCTCTCGTACGATGCTCTCTTGGATCGGATCAGGAAGATCTTGCATCTTCTCCATCGATAGAGACCGAGGGTATATACGGTTCGAAACGGTACGGCACAGTACATTCACCAATGACCGAGTGGCACGGATCCTCTCCCTCATCCTTTCCTCTCCTCTCCTCTCTCTCTCTCTCTCTCTCTCTCTCTCTCTCATCTCCGCACGTCGTGCACATGAGATGAAACGTGTGTTGTGTGCGCGTGTACGCGTGCGAATGCACGGCAAGACGAGCGTCTGCAGGTTCCGTGTACACCAGTGGGAATTTATTCCAGCGTTCGGAATCGCCATGGCGTTTCCAGCCAGGCCGTCGTCGTCGGACGATATATTTATTAATAGTCGCCGCTTTGACGATGAGACGCTCTCTCTCTCTCTCTCTCTATCGGATGACGAGATGGGTCGTGCTCTCCCCTGGCGATCGAGGGTGAATTATGCGGATACCCAATGACGTAAAGTGTCCAAGGTACACACATACTTCTCTTTCTTTGTATATATCGAAGAGAAAAAGATGATCATCTTGCTTAACCTAATATTGTGTCTTACATTTGTCTTTTGTGCTTATCAGAAGAATTTTCTCAAAGTATATACTTAATCTAAATTTCAGAAATTGTAAAAGATAAGATAAAGATTATGTGGGCATAAAAAAATGAAATAGATGGTCTTCGTCATTCGTTCATATTCTATTTAGATAAAGCTACTTAAATATTTATCCAAGCAGAACAACAAGTCATGATAATGTCAAAATGAGATTAAAATGAATCGAAAATGATTGAAAAATTACTTTTAATGATCATTTTGAAGTCATTTTGACATCATTTTGATATTTTAATGACTTATTGTTTCTTGTTATTCTGGATTGTTATTCTTCATAATCGCTTCTTATTTTGAAATCGTCTTAAATAATGTCTTAAGAGGCTAATACTGCTTTGTGATTGACTTGTGACATTTTAAGACTGTACTTAAGATAGTCTTAAATATAAGATTCGACTGAATGCTGGCCTTAATCTTTATTGTATGAGATTGAACCTTATGCTCTGTATATTTTAAGACGATGGAGAAGGAAGACTATAAAAAATATTACCGAAACAAAGACGGATGTTCGTGCTCGGAGACGTAAACAAGAATGATTAGGTCAGGGTCCAACATATCATGGCCTGTCTGTCCTGTCGGAAGTGCAAGTCACTACTAACTTATGTCTTCAGGAGGAATGTACAAGTGTACAAATTCCATCTTAATCAAGTTTTTGAACTTGAACTCTTAATCAAGTTTTGAACTAAATTGATAAATGAGAGAAAGACAATATAGTCTCAAGTAGATTTCAGAATTTTTACGTTAGCAACATAGATCGACTAATTTTTTTCCTTCTAATTTCTTTCCTCTGAATGGAACTCTTTAGGTATATTTACGATTCTTTTGTTATTTTGTTTTTGTTAAATCAAAATTTGAAATTCTTCTAGGACTTAGATATGATTATCCATGGGCCGTTTTTTGATTTGTAACCAAAAGCAATCACAGTTAGTTGTCTTTGTCTTCTGATCCCTAAAAACGAAGATAGTCTTAGCTGTGATCGCTTCTGGTTGGATAGCGAAAAACCACCGATGGATAGTTTAGTGTTTATATGGTATTGTCATCATTCTGAATTGTTCCGAAACGTAAAAAAAATGATTCTGATCATGTCGAATGACATCACCATCAAGTTTAATTAAGATGCTTTATCGCATTATTATTTCCTATTGGCAGTCTATACAATGACTTGTCTTGACAGGAGCATTGTTATCTCTCTAGGTTTATATCTCAATAACATATATATATATATGCATATCTTATACATGATGCGTGCTACTTTCCTTCGTAGAAAAGAGATCTAATCTTGCGCTTGAATTTTTTAACTCATCTTATCTTTCAAAATAGATTTATAGATATTAGCGGATTTTTATTCGTCCAAGATCTATATCAAATAGGACATAAGTTTCTCGAAGGAAAACATTATATAAAGTTTATAAGATATAAGTTTATTTTTGTTATCTATCTTGTTTCATGTTCATTCAAACCAGCATTTCGTATAAATATAGCGGTACGATTCGCACAGTAAAATCGCAATCGCGGAAACCAAACAGAATTCCACTTGCATTGCGTTACGCCGCATTCTCTTTGATCGGAGCCTCCTTGTACTTTCTAATTATGCTCTTGCTTCTTGCACGCGCGTAGGTGCCTCGGTAACGAACGACCGACGATAACACGGCTCGTGATTTTTTCGTAACGCCATTTTCTCCAAAGTCTGCTTTTTTCAACGCCACTTTCGCGTTTATGAGCTTATTACGGTTCCTATGAATGCATTCCGTTTCGCTTATCACGATTCATTAATCCCATGATTCTATCTAGATTTACGTGAGTATCAGATTTATCAGGGTATCATTAAGTACATTACGTTATTCGAAAGTATGTTATATTACGTGGAACTATATCATGAAATATTCTAGATGAGAATCGTGTATATCTTCATAGAATATACAGACTGAATCAGAAGAATATAGGTAATTTCTATTTGAACGAATGAACATTCAAGAACGCAAGTAATAAATTCTCTGTTATTATTAGAATTTTACGTCTAATGATATAACAATGAAAATTAAGATTTTTATCGAGGTCGTTTTACAACGGTCTTCAGCTCATTATTATACGGAGTGGCCATCGCGCCGGAACTGGTTGCGGAATCGGCCATGCCTGTTACATGAATAAACTATCGTCACGTCGCCGCGTTACGTAAGGACTCTCAGTCGCCAATGCATAGAATGCACAAGATCGCCAGGGCGCATTGATGACTGCCTCGAAGACAGTGGAACTACGACTAGTGGAAGATGATGCGACAATTGAAGGTGAGATTACTTTGTTGCCTTAACAGGATCCATTAAATAAGCGAAAAATCAGGTACTGCCTTGAATCGTAATTAGCCGCAATCATATTATTTAACTCGGCGCATTATCATGCATTATAAATTATGCTTATTATATAAGTAATGTTTTTAAGTAAAAATCGAAAAAAAATATACTAAATTTGAAAAAAATAAATTTGTTTGAATAGTTCCAAATAAATATTTGCTAAATATAATATATAATTTATTTGATACAAGAATCATTAATTTGACTTAACTATAATTTTTTTTTTATTGAACAAGTATTTATTTACTGTTAGTAAATGTTTATTTAATTTAAAGAAATATGTATTAAGATTTACATTTTTTTTCAGTGTATGCATAATACGGTATGCAAACTATTTTTTGCTTTTTCACTATTTAACTTTAGTAAATCTGATGCGTCACGATTATATATTTCTACTGATATTAATTCCGCTTGACTATAAATCGAGACTTCGACTAAAGTGCCTCCAGCGAGTCTGGATACCAACGCCGAGGGTGGGCGCGCGACCGAGGAACTCGCCGCCACATCGTAACTCTCCACCTTCGACAGCGCCGTTATTGTCCGCAACTTTGCCTCTCGATGGCACCGATCGATTCCTCATCGTGCAACGTAATCGTTTGATTGTGACGGCGACGAGCAGACGACTCGACTGGGCGACAATGTGTTCGTCACGATCCTCCTCGCGAGTTTACGCATAATATGTCGACTTTACTTCGTGTCATACAATATATACTTTTACGAAAGCTAATAAAACTGTTATTTTTTTTTGTTTAATTTTAAATAAATTTTAATACAATTCTAAAATGTTGATAAGTAGAGATGAAATTACTTAATTTTAAAGTGGATGGAAAAATAATGCCGTTTTGATTCTTTTTTTTTTTTTTATTAGATTCTATTCCAATAGTATACTACATCCACAACATTTTCCGTTTAACAATTCTATAAGGAATATTCTGTATCTCGTTGTCCATGAGATTAGTCATAGCGCCGTAAATCTCCGTTTGCGAAATCATTGAGTACGCGGTATACGCGTATGCGAGATTTGATCTGTTCGCTCAGGGACAACAATTGATTTTTATCTTCGATCATACGACTGCGGTTTTTCCTCTCACGATGGAAATCGATGATACATAAAGGTGCGTCCTTCGCTCGTAAATGCGCGCCACGTAACGATACTGCGGGTGACGTCGTATCTCTCTCTTTCTCTTCCCGCGTTCCCTATATTAAAGACTACGCTTATATTTATCCCACTCTCATTGTACCCGCACACTACAATTTTCTTTCTCCCCACGGTGGGTTTCCTTTTTGCACTGTCGCGTAAGCACAAGCGCGACGAGTTCATCCGGCTATTTTTCGTGGAAAATGCCGCGAGCGAATTTCTTCGCTTCGCCATGTGTTTCCACTTTGATCTTTTTTGTCATAATTTTATTTGTTCGTTCATTCGTCACATTTTTCTACGGCTGCTGGGAATTACAGTACGAAATAAGCGTGAATACAATTATCTATCCTACTTGTCATTTTATTTTAGATATTAGAAAGTGGAATACTCGCGAACTCCCAGCATCGAGTGGAGAAAAATAATAATAATGATTATCAACAGCTCCACGATTCATAGTTCCCACTCATTGTCAGATTGATTCAACAGTACTTGAGTGGGCAGCGAAAAAATGCGAGTGCTTTATGTAACTCTTTATTAAACGAAGCAGTCTCGCGTCAGGACTTCCCATTAAATAATTTCTAATAGATAATGGACAACATTTCCTTGATAAGTTTTGTTGCAAATTAACACGGTTAAATTTCGCCAATTTCGTTCCCGTCTTCTCTTTCTCTCATTTGTTCTGGTGAAATCTCGACTGGTAGCTGCCGCGCTCGGAAACAAAGTAATCCGGAGGTTGTCTACTTTGGAATAGAAGAATTCACCTGACTAACTCCGTGACCCCGCGCTGTAGGGAGAGAGCAGACCCGGATTTCCCATTAGGCTAATCATTAGGCTTCGCGAGCGCACGATCCTAAAGCATATACCTAATCTTCGTGAACACGTCGATTAAGGCGAAATTGCCCCGTCCGCGAGACACAGCATTTATTCTAACGAAAATCTACATTCTAGAACGGAGCGTCTAACGCACGTGATATAATTCTAGTCAATTACAGTCTGTTAACTTAATCTTTACACATTTGAAATAAAATATGTTTAGATTTAGAAGGAAACGGAATTGTAAAAATGAAAAATAAAAATAAAATTATCATTGACTTTTAAAACATATTTTCTCTTTGAATTGAAAAAGCAACTTTATATATATATATATATATATATTTCTTTTTTAATCTGCGACTATTTTTGTTTTAAATCATTTTTAGGATAGTTACAGAACACACAAAAAAATGTTTATTTGATCCACTGAAATTCGTGACGTAAGAAATTTTATCGCTTGTTCCGTTGTTGCCTCGAGATCTTACACGCTTCGATATTCGAGATTCACCTGTTTACTAAAACATCTGTTCGACTCTTTCGGGTGCGAAGGGATTCTAATATCCGTCCGTGCGTCCGGCTGAGCATGCGAGATCACGGACCGAAGGGAAGCGAAATCTTCTTCGCGTAAGAAGAAAAATGAAGAACGAAAGAATCAGGAGCATCCTGGCGGTGTGGGATCCCTAATATAATAATTGGCGATGCGTGTATAGGGCACTTCGCTTCGTCCGTTTCTCGTGTACGGCGAGGGACGTCTATCAGACGCCGAGAGAATTTAAACGCTGGAAGGAGAAGGAGTATCCTGTGCTGCTTAGATTTAATCGCTCCAATTGGGAGAAAACCTGATTCCGCGCGACTCCTCGAATCCTGCATCTCGAAGCGCAGGTCACTAATTCAGAAGTCATTCAAACAAGCATCGAGAAATCTGGTTAACTGAGAAAGATATTCTCTATGTTCTCCAATTAAAGTAAATATACCAGTTAGTGAATATGAATCAATTGTTGGACAAAATGATAAATCATTTCAAATATAATAATTATAAAACTTTTAATGGTATGCACGATTCTAAATTAATTCGATATTAAATTTTTATAAACAACAAATTTATTTAGAATACATATCATTAAAAACTTAATATTTAAAATTTTGTATCACTTTGTCGAATGAATTGGGTTCACTAACTGTCCACTAATTAGTATTTATCTTATATTAATCTTATATATAATTATATATAAATCTTATATATAATATTAATCTTATATATAATTAGTATTTATCTTCTTATTAATTTTAGTATTAAGTCGTTTATAATTTAAGTATATATAATAATTTAAGTATATATATATATAATATATAATAAATAATTTAAATATGTGTATCAATTCAAATTAAATATATGTGTCAATTGTTGATTACATTACATTTGTATAGTTCTTATATTTTGTTTTGTATTTATTAATTATATTATACTTATTATTTATATTCAATCTTACTCTTATGATTCGTAGCCCTTCTCACATAATTTCAATTAATTTATATCTTATCATATTACACTATATGTATACTACTAATCATATCTATTTTTTCAATAGAAGTTTAAAAAAACACAAAATATTAATACCGTCAAGTTAAATCCATCATTGATAATTTCTTTAACAACACATTAGTTTAGGAAAAATTTCATTGCAAGTAAAAGTCGATTATTCTTTTAATCAACAATATTTTAATTTGATTTTTTCTTCTTTGTTGTTTAATCTTATTTAATTCCAAGAAAAGTTTATATTGAGTAAGGAAGTTTATTCATCCAACAATTCTCCCTTAAATGACCATTTACCGCGTGTTCCGTCTATCTTATCCCTATCTAAGAAATATCCTCGACGCAAAGATTCGAAGGAATTAAGGGGATATAACGGTCATAAGTTTCTGCTCCCTCGACTCCGACAGTGGCGCAGTAGCATTCCGATACGAAGAAGCTCATCGTCCTCATCGTCGGCGGCGTCGCGTGAAAGTTGTTCACTTCCTTCTCCACCATCGTTCTCCAATACCACACCGATACCACCATCGTGCATTCACCATCACGTTTGCAACGAGACCATCGGTCGCACGAAACGGCCGCGTTATCCGCTCATTGGACTCCTTCGATTTGCCAATGGCCGGGATAGGACTACCATCGACGGCATCCACCGACACCGACCGACGACCGACACGACCGTGCTAGAAAGCCCGGCTGCAAATCCAAGCCATAACCTTAGAGGCTAGGCCAATCCGTGACCATGTCACCTTCGTCTTGCGCCCGTGTCGCTTCGCGTTAACCTTCTCGCCTGGTCGTCTCGATTTTCGCAAAAGATCGCACCTTGATCTCTTCTTAAACGAGCGAGTTACTTGTAAGGTAAATCTGTACTTATATATCTGTATTTATTTAACATAATGTCGTAATGTTTATCTAATGAGCCGTTCGCAATAATATATTTTACAAATAGAATTAAATACAATATTAAATTATATGTAGTATTGTATTTAAAAGAATTTTATTATACATTATACAGGATTTACAAAGATCTGGACTAAATTTGATAGTGAAAAAATATAAAAGTTCAATTCATAATATTAAAAAATATAAATATTTGCGACTGTTGGAATTGAAGAAAATAAAGTCCAGAATGCTTTGTATATTTCTACTTTTACTTCCTGTTATGCGAACGTTACGCGAAGAATGTCGCACTCTCCTTTTGAGATGTTCGGAATTGTGTAGCCTTTACATAAATACATAAATCGTTATTGAATGGTCGGATCTTAGTACAAAGCTTCGTTGAGCTCATGCAACTTCGAGTAATATCCCTCTCAGATATGCAGCGTTGGCATCTCATGATTGCCATCTCGATGCAATCGAGAGATCCGACAGAATCTTTCAACAAAAACGGGGAAATAACCGTCGGGGAGTCTTCATTCAATCTGAAACCGACGTCGTCCGATAAGCACCGGAAGCTAAAAAGAAATAGGATTAATTAGCAGGATTATCGAGTTTGGTTGCAAGACGATTGGGCGCGGAAGTGCTCGATTCTCCGGAGCTCCGAAGGTTTCAAAGTAGTGGACACTTTGAAACGGTACCGGACGCGGCAGGTGAATGACGCAAGCAAGGATGACTCTTCTCATGGTTATCCCCTCTCGGGCCTCGCCTTTTCTTCCTGAGAAGGAACGTCGCAGCTGACACTTCGCGTTTCTCTGTCTATCCGTCGGTGCTACCTGCCTCATGATCCGCGTCTATGGGCGTGAAAATTGAAAAGGCATGCATCAAATATACAAAATACAAACGTTTAAAATAACAGGAATTCTATAATTCTATGCTAATATTCCAGCAATAGTTTGGGAAATAGAAGTCGAAAGTTGAACATAAATGTACAATATTTTTAATAATTTCAGCATGTCCTGTAGAATCACAAGTTTAGTTACAACATGGAGAATATATATACATGCATAATTATCTTAAACGTAATTCACTAGGAGATCATATGGTAGACACCTCATTTAAGTGAACATAGTAAATTGTACATCTGATTTTGATTTACTTGTCTGACGATATACGAATATTACGAGGAAGATCTGGTATATAATATTTATTTGTAGAACATGGTGCATAGATAATGCATCATTCGGCACGCACGCGAGGTGAAACACTAACGCGAAATGATTGCCAATTAACATTAATATGGCTTTACGTGCGCCGAAAGGTTACCTATATAACCAATATGCAGTCTAATAAAGCTTGTATCAATAATATTAATTTGCGGAATAAACCATGCAGTTATCTATTATGTTGAACACATTCTCGGTTAGTGTTATTAAATTGTTAAATATTTATATAGGAAAACTTACAAGAAAATATTTTGTAATTGCAAGAAAATATTTTGTTAACGAGCAGTGTTGTCTAAAAAATGAATTTATGTAAAATTAGAATATCGGAGAGAAGAGTTTGTCGGAGAGTCGAGTTTTCGATTAGATACATCGAGGTATGTCATAATTATCCAAGATTTCATATTGGACTGTCACAATGAAGGAATACACATATTACACGCAAACGCGCCCACGGAGCGAGGCGTACATATACGATCCACTTTGATAATCATATAGCGTGTAATATCAAAGGGATAGCGTTTCACGAAGGTAGCAGGTGATAAGTGAAGTAAGTCTCTATCTCGTGGATTTATATGCATACCTCATGACGCAAATGGAAACCCACCCAATTCCCACCCTATTTACCTGAGTAAAATGTGTATAATAAAATCGCATATTTTTATTTAACTTTTCTTTTATTTCCTCCCATCGACGCACCGATCGAAACTTTCTATCTTCGATCTTCGCTATTTATGTTAACGCCAATCCAACTTACACATATATGTGTCGGCTTTTAACCGCTCTTCGCCATCCTCTTTCGCGTCTTTTATAATGGTGATCCCTTTTGATCTCGTAATCGCCATTCGCCGATACGGAAACAGCCTTCGCTCTAGTTTTCAGAATCATGGATATGAATAACCTTCCAATAAGCCATTAGCTCATTCGGGCGGTGCACATGTTGATCAATGATGTCATTGGGTGCAGCGCACGAATACTTGAAACAAAGAAGTTTTTAATGATCACCGTTTATTCGTATTATCGAACATTTTAATTTAATTCCGCTATATAATTATAAGTCAATAATTTCTTCGAAGGGATCAAATAATAAAAGTCGATAATGTCCAACAAAGTGAATATTCAAGGTTCACTCGTCTCTTCGTTCCTCAACCCTCTTTGCTTTCTTTACTTTATATAATTTAAACAAAAATTAATATAATTAATATAATATAATTTAAAAAAAAATTTGCCTTTCGAAGCTGTACGATTCCAATTAAAAATCCTTTTCAAAGTTGTATAAAAAATATTTTGCACCAAATGTCAGAACAAAATATTTCACCCTGTTAGCATAAAAGTTGTGAGAGTTTTGCTCGTAAATAAGTTATTATCTGAAATAAGTAGATAAATTGGAGAGATTATCAGTAGTAGATATTCTCGCAAATTTCATGCAAGTGATATCGATGGGTTGCATATCGAACGCGAGAATGTATTATTTTGCCCAAGGGACTCATTCGCGCGCCTCGACACAGAAACCTTTCTTTTTCTCTCTCTCTCTCTCTCTCTCTCTTCTCTCTGTTACCTGTGCATATATATATATATGCATGTATAAAGAGAAGCACGAATGTAGTTAATTGATGCACCGGCGCAGTAATGGCCGCCGTTAAATGATCGACGAGGTGCACCGCAGTCGCAGGATAATGACGATGCGGCGAGAATTTCAGCTAAATTAGGCGCCTTTGTGCGACGTTGAGTCGAATGCTTTCTTTCTCTTTGCCGCTACATTGAAACATCCGCGAGTTCGCGTTTACCGCGTGACATTGAATTATTAATTAAGCTGTAATACGGATATGATAAATGCGACGTTAAACGTTCGTGCGTGCGTACGTGTATACGGATCTCGCGCGAAATCACGAGTCCGATTAATCGATGCGTCATTACGCAACGGCGCGCATATAAATGGTACAAAAAGATGCCAGTGCTATTTAGCGCCGAGCGTTAATTATGCACATCGGAGGGAATTCTCGCCGATCGGGGATTTGCACACTTCATTTCATTTGTGCGGCTCGCATTAACGAGGACAAATAATTACGCGAAACGTCATATTAACGCGATTGCTACGTTTCATGCCTATGCTATGAAATTAATTTCGACAAATAGCTCGATAATGGATATTTCGTTCTCATTTTCGTATTATCCGCAGAATGCGCCAGCATATTTTTTCAAATAATCGAATAATTATAGCTAATCAATATTTTACAAGTTTTTATAAACACTATATATACGAATAAACAATATATATACGAATAAATTATCACGCCAGATGATAATTTATTCGTATATATATATTGTTTATAAAAACTTGTAAAATATTGATTAGCTATAATTATTCGATTATTTGAAAAAAATATGCTGGCGCATTCTATAGATTATCTTTGTTTTGAAAATAACTGCCGCAGATCTTTTCTTTCCCGAATTGTAAACAGGATGCGGTAGAGAAGTGCATGAGAAAAAGTTGCATGTAACGTGCGCTCTGTGGAAATTGGTAGGAAATAAAAATGTCTGCGCAGCGAAAGTTTTTCGACGTGTAATAATAAAGAGACGCGTGTAATTGTGGCAAGATGTTAATGCACGGTTTGATTCATGTATTTATGCTCCACGGGAACCACGGCATTGTCTTGCAGTTGCACATTTCTCAGAGAAATTTCTCTGAGACGCTTGTAACCATAGTGTTATATTTACAAAGCAGATAGTTACGATTAATTGCTAGCAAAATGCTATCGTTTAACTTTACATTATCTTCTTCCTTCTTGCATTTAATTGATTTAAAAGTACTTTTTGTTAAAAATACCATCTTTGATGTGTACGTCTATCTTTAATCTGCTTGTTCAAATATTTTCATAATGTATAAATAATTACAAAGCAGGAATAAATAAAATTATTGCAAGAAGACGATTAACAGGATAATATTCAAATTTATATTTAGAAAATTAAGAAAAAGTTAATATTTAAAAAGTTAATATTTAAAATATTAGCTAAATCACTAATTCTATCGATAAGATTTATATTAGGTAAAGTTAGTTTCAAACCGAAAGAGAGAAGGGAAAATAATGTGATTATTTATTATCAAGCTTTTTCATACTTGAAACGCGGAAAGATTTTACTGATCACAACAACTAGCGATGGAAATCACGTTGCATAGCGTAATGTGCCACATTTTACGCTCCTTGAGCTCTTGCCGCATGTCCTTAACGACGTTTTTGTCGCTATTGCCTATGTATTTTCATGCGCGGGCATGATCGGCATTGCCGGATCGTTGATTTGTCAATCGTTGAAATCGACTTATAAAACCGATTGGTTTTATGGTGTAGGACGTTTCTTGCGCGAGCTCAGCAATTTGCTGTGTACTCATAGCCCTTGAGAAGCTGTGGGTGTTAACATCGCATGTATCACTCAATTACGGTAATCATTCAGAGATTCAAATCTGATTGATTTTCTAAAATAATTAATACATACTCAGAAATTAAAAATACAAAACTCCGAGAAATCGTGATATGTAACAAGCGTTAATTAAAACGGATGATTCTAGTTTTTCGAAACTGTTATATATCGCATGCGTATTTCGAGGGAATAATCATCTTGCTCAACAAAAACGAAGCTTTTTGTGAAATTTAATTAGAAGTCTTTCGTATTGCATGTCTCTTGCATTAATTTCCCACACTCGGAGTTTCCGAGTCAGTCGACGTTTGCGGGAACTTTTTTGTAATTTTGGGTGAAAATGTAAAGGAAAGGAGAGCAAGAAATTCCTGCTTACACCGTGACGACACGGGCCGGGTCTGGGGATCTTCGTTATTATTTCAGCGAAACGAAGCGTATACTCCGTACACGCTCGAGTTGGCTCGTGTGCGAGTTGTTAACTTCTTCATGCCGAGTATATCCAATTTGTTGCATGCAGCAGCGTCTTCATTCGCTTTTCACAGTAAATATCATTGCAACAAGAGGACAGGCAGCACGGCATGTCGTTACATAAATTTCCATCCGCGATACCCGCGGCTTTAAGGAAGTAAAAACGATCGTTGTACTTTCATTATGAACGTTAATGATGGATGATTTCAACTTCACACGCCTATCGGTTGCAAATATAATTTTATAAGTTTAATAATAAATTTAATAAATATAATAAATATAATTTTATAAATTATGATTGAGATCAAACATATAGGCGTTCAATCAAACGTTAGGTGTGTGAAATTGAAATCATATATAATTTATAATGTATGAAGTTAAAATTATATATAATTTATGTGCGCAATTATTCTTCCACTGTATAAAAATTATAAATATTTTATATATATTTATATATATATATATAAGCAATACAGAGGTTTAAATTATAGAAAGCTTAAGTAGATCAAAATATTTTGATTTGATTGACTTTCTTTTTTGTCATAGACTTCTGATTCTCTTTTGAAAGGAAAGTTTTAATACAACTTTCATATTATTTGTAAAGAGATTTTAATCGATTTCTTTGGTCTATTCTTAATACAGCAATTACAGGACAGTAGATGCACTGCTACCGAGTAACGTTATCCCTGAGATATCTGGCTAGTTCTAACGTCGCGATGCGTGACGGACGCCGGTATATGTCCATTCTGTAAAGACTATGCGGGTAAATCGTTATTATTTGTTTGAGCCGGCTTGAAATAACTTTAACAGACGGATTTCTCTTTATCATAAGAAATCGGCATCCATAACTAAAACAATGTTCAGTCTGACGTAACGCCGAAGAATCGGATTATAGATTGCGTAACATTCCCTTGTAAGAATTAGGTGAATTAAAATCCGTTCGAAGAATGATCGCTGTCGAAATCAAAAACATGATCGTACGATTTCTATATTTGATACTTGATATTGAAAAAAGTTAGTTACTTGATATTGAGAAAAGTGTTGTTTTATACATATATGCTGTAGTGCAAAGGACTGATACGAGAAATTAAGCATAATTGCTTCGATTATATAGATCCAATATACGCTCTGCGTGATTGCTATTTATATTTTCGATTACTCATCGATGAGAGAAAAAAGATGCGTGAGAAGCGAATGTTGTATAGGTTTCTTTTGCGTTATGAAGACGAGCTGTGTGAGTATCCTTTTTTTCTGAAGTGTCGCGCGATAAATGTTCAACGTAAACCCGTTCTAAGCCCGACTCACGCCTGTGAACGCGTGACTTTGAGATACTCTAGGGACTTAAGTCGAGACCATAACGTGTAACTGCATCGCGAATACGGCAATCGGGCCATGTCCAAAATTTCTTTTTTTTCGCGAACAGTTCGTTATAATCTTTTAGATTAAAAATGCTAATACTTTATAAAATATGTACATACGTTACAGCTTTCCTTTAAAAAAAAAAAGATAATTTTAAACGACCTGAAACTCGACTTCCGCTATGCTTTTGATTTAAAGATTAAAAATATTTCTGTTCTATGTTGTGTTATTTAATGTTTTAATTGTTAATTAATTACTTATCACAGATGAAATTATTGCGTACAGTCTTCTTCATCAAATTTTAGCGGCTCGCTTTCTTGATTGTCAGCAAAACGACGTTTTCAATCATTTCGACAACTTAAATCGATTAAATCACGGACATAATATCGCTAATAAAACGACACAGGGCGGATATGATTGTTCCGTTAGAATACTGTTATCGAACGTGTTCTCCAGGAAATCTTTTTTTCTAAAACTTGAACGTTCGAATTATTACGTAAAATAATGGTAGCTAAAATGCAGCGCAACGTTCCATAGGATGATCAGTCTAATATTCATGGAGAGTCTAAGCGGTTGGATGAATGACTGTTCCATATTACGATGTACCGTTCATAAATTTCTCGACGATTGAATGTGTTTTAAAAAATTCAATACATATACGCGTAAAATTTCCCATCAAACGCCATCCTCATTAGCCGAATAAATGGAACGCAAAAAAAGTTCATTATCTTCTAGTAATTTCGAAATAATGATTGGGAAAATTATTTTATATATTCAAAGAGATAAAAATCATATGTACGTAAAATTTTTAAATTTAAAAATATATTTAATTATAAGAAATAATGTCCAAGGTAACAATTTTACCGATAGCAAAATTACAAATATAAAGTCGCTAGCTTATCGATCGATGGTCAGTAATAATTTTCCTACTTTATCAACATATGTTAAAAACTTTAATACTTATAATTTTTATCTTACATAGAGGCATTCTTTAAATTTTACATTAATAAATACATTACATATTATATAAATTACTAATAATTTATATTTATATTACATGTTCATAAAACATGGCATATTTATTAAAAAAATAATACATAAAGTAGAACAAGGCTTTTTCATTCATTTCTCACGATAATATTTATGTTTCTAAACAGCACATATTAAATATTTGAAAGTTGTGCTTGTGTTCCCAAGAAATCAATCATGACTGTATACGCGTTGTAAGTACGTCACAAAGAGATATTGTTTGTCATTGTAAACTTTCATATTATTTTAAATTTGAAACTGACAAAATAGCCCCTATGTAAACACAAACGCGCGAATTATGTCAGAGTACAGTAATTAAATCGATGTACAAACGAATTACAAATTTGCAATGTCAGAATATAGAAGACATAAAGGGTCCTCCATAAATGTTTCATGCATAAAATACTTTCAAATATCTTTTCTTTCATTTATGTCAATATCTCGAGCTTTAAAAATCTTATTTATTATCTATATCTCAAGCTTTAAAAATCTTTTCGCAATTTAAAAAAAAACTATTTTTTATCATTATTTGCAATTTTATAATTATCAATATATTAAAATAACTTTCAATATATTAAAATAATAGAAGACATAATGTCTCTTATATTAAAAATAATAAAAATACGTAAACAGAGTCGTGTTATAATAGTAAATAGAGGAATTCGATTTAGATTCACGTGTCCAGCACGTTGCGCGATATAAAATTAACACAGTCATTTCACGAACATATACTGCATATATAACTTTCCAAAGAGACAGTTATTAGCGAGATCATATTCTCAGAAAAATTTGTAACTAGTTTTTTAAATATAAACTCTAGCTTCTTTTCTTTACGTTTCTTTTCAAGTAATTACTTGTCTCATTATTTTTAGATTCATTCAAAACGAAAATTTGTACGCGTAATTTTTATAAATTTCTAAATATATAAAAATGCAAACTAGGAATGAAATCAACTACTAGTTTGCATTTTTATATATTCGGAAATTTACCGAATTGCACATTTCTAAGAAGATAAGCTTCCGCTTCCTTCATTCGTTATCATACGGATGTGTAATCAAAGTTGTGTAAAATACAACTGTACGATCCAATTGATTACATTTTTACACAACGCAAACTTTTGGACGGAATTCGCGCGCTAAACTGGAAAGAGTTCTCCCTGGATCGCTCGTTAACTTCTTCTGCGGGAATAGCCGATTCCACGTCCTCGTCGAGATCGATGTCGAAATTGTTATTTCCCATCAACGTCACCAAGCACATGTTCTCCTCCTTTATTCGCGAACGTACTAACATTTCCAGCGTGAAGAGGTGCTCGTCGTGCGCCTCCGGCAAGTAACGGTGCATGAACTCCGCCAAGCTGTCACATCGACAATACTTATCGTCTTATTATATAAATTATAACGTTATCAACGTATCAAGTAACAGATAATGATGAACTTAGAAAACATATCTTACATTGTATATCTCTTACCGTAAAAGATATTCAACATTATGTCCACTTGGACCGGAACATTCAGTGATTTGACGCGCTACAATCTGCAACGATGCCTCGCCGAGCCACTGTTTGTTCTTGTTGGTGGCAATGTAAATTATCACGGGGAATTGCAAGTCCCCGTGCTGGCTGTAAAACGTCGCGATAGTTGTCAGATCGTATCCTCCTAAGGTACATTCACGGTTTTCTAAGTAGGAAAAGTTATCCACATTGCAATTGTTCTGAAGTTGGAACGCTCGTCCATAAACTATAGCCTGCAAGTGAATAAAAAAATCTATATTGCATATTCTCATAGTCGATAATTTATATTATTATTTTACAATGCATTATAATTAAATTAAGTACCTCTTTGTCCTCGATTAGAGTAACAACTCGCCCAGGCTGCAACATAAAAGAAGTCCATGCAACAATCGTCTTATTAAGAGATTAAGATATAAGAGAAATTATTTAGAAAAAGAATTTTTTAATTAATTTATGTTTGAAAATCTTTTCAACGTAAAATGAAATTCGTTTGTAGACTAATTTCTCTGGAAACAGATTACTCGCATAATTAATTACTAGCATATTTATTCAGCAATAATTACTAGCATATTTATTCAGCTTTATTAGAGGATTATATTATTACATTATATATGCGTGTGTGTTTATATATATATACACACATACATAATACATCTAATACAGACTTGTTTGTAAGCAGAAAGTATATATCGTATGTATCGTTGTTGTGAAATGCGAAAAGAATAATCCAAGACGCGACTTATCTTTCATTGAAGATATCAGTTACTACCGGTTTATAACTGGTTATATATACAATTTCACGTAATTTATACATAAGTGTAATACAAAATGCATTACCACAACATTTATTTATTCTCTCCTTCCAAGAAAAGAAAATATGACTTTTAGATATTTTATACAGAATAATCTAGAAGAGAATCTCCGTGATTTTTTATTATAAATTGTAATATAAAAATGGTTGTTGAAATTGTGGGCGCTAGCTTTTAAAGATACGTATTCTGTCGCGCAGACTTTTTGTACAATTTTTCAACAAATCTTCCATATATTGTTTTGCTATATCTGTAATGGTTGTCCACAATAAGTGTTTTCATGTTATAATTTATATAAAAATAAAAAATCAACTTTCAAAATATTTTTTTAATGACAAAAGAAAGCTGAGTAGTGACAATTTTAGTGAAGTAGTCGAAGAAAAAACAATCGCGCTTTCTCGACTTATATTAGGTCTGTTTTTTATTCCTACTTCTTAAACTGGTGTAACAAATATACGTTTGTTTCACTTCAACTTATTGCATTGCGTGTGCGTCAATAAAAATTCAAAGAGTGCAGCAATAAAAAACAGACCTAGTCCATGCAAAGCTAGACCGAGGATCTATATACAGTCAAAAGAATCGCTATTATAGTTAAAAATAAAATTTTCATTTATAATATTTATTTTTGAATCATTATTTTTAAATAACTATATTTACATATTATAGTAATAATTTTATAAATATTAAAAGTAACATTCTTTTATTATTTTTTAATTCAAAATGATAAAGAAAAGATGAAACATGAACGAAACAAAGGAGGAAGTGATAAAGCGTGCGGTTTTCTTTATGCGTGTTAAAACAAAGAAAGAGTCAAAATGAATTTCGAGTACGCTATTTTTACTTCGTGCACGTTACGTTCACATGGTGTCCTCCAAATCTCAATCTTTCCCGCGCAATTTTATCAAAATCACATACGCGCCAATAGACTCTTATCAAATCAAGACAATGAAGATAAATTATCAGTGCCACGGAAAATGTATCGTACACTTGGAATTGGGCCAAAGTCAAAAAAAGAATATGCAGTATACCTCGATGAGCGCAATAAAATTCAGATATTAATAGAATTCTTATAAATAACTTAAAATAAAAATCACGTGCATAATGTATGGAGCATATTTTTATACGCAAAAATATGTATTAAATATTGCGAATATATCGTTCAAAAATGATTGCAGCATTAACGATAAGCTAAAAATTTTTAAACGAAAAAGAATGTAATCGTCGATTTCATATACAATTTAAGTAGGTTTCATTAATTCATATTATTAATTTTCTTCAAATCAAATTCGATCAACTTAGCTTGAATTTCTTATAGATAAGAATATCATGAAAACGTAACTTATTATATTTTTTGAATATTTTACAATTCTATTTCTTTTTATATATATATATATATATATATATATATATATTTCTGTTTCATATATAAAAGCGCTTATACATTTTACATACAATATATGTATACATTGATGTAACATATTATATATTGGAAATAATCCATATTTCCAATTTATAAATATTACATAGCGACGCAATGGCAAATGCAGGACACATTCTTTTTTCTCTGATTAAGAGCATAATTAATTACAAATTTCTATTCATAGTCGTGAGATTGTATTCGCTATTTTATCATATCGAATAGGGTCGTTGCCACAAACATTTGCTTTATTCGAAGTCCGTACGGCTGCTCCGATCTTTATTATCACGTGAACTGAAGATATGCATTGTTGCATCAATATACGAGAAGCTGACATATAAAATAGTACAAGTAATAATAAAATATTAGAGATATGTTTTAAAGTTCTAATACTTTTTAGATTCGCACTAAAAAATCTGTTAACATTTGCTTTTCAATATTAACCGAATATATGACACAAATATGTATTATATAACAATATAACGAATGCATTAACTTTTGTAACTCTTACTAAGATCTTAGTTTTTATACGGATATAAATAAGATATAATTAAGACAAAATGCTTTTTACAAATTATAATTACAAGAAAATTAAATCTTATTTGAATATACGATAACATATTGCAATGATTTGTGTGTTTCTATATTCATGAAGAAAACATCGACTAATAGTTAATTAACGTCACTTGTAAGTTTATGAGAAGACGTAAGCGCTTACGTCTTTATCTCTGCTATCATCCTTACAAATATTAGTATGCAGAAATATATTAATATTTCATTATTCACAAGAAATGTGAAGAAATATATATATATATATTTCTTCACTTTCTTGTAAATATATATATTAATATGCGAAAACATAAATTATCGTAATATATTATTGTATACATTAAAATATTACCTAATTTTTTTATAACTAGCATTTATATAATTATTATTCTTAATTATTATTTAAATATATGTTATATATATATAAAGTTTAAAATCAAAATAAGTGTCTCAAAAGTGCATTTTCATTATTTTCAAGATAACGTTTGTAACATTTTTTGAAATAAATTTATTATTTTGATTATTCAACATAAAATAAACATGAAATTACGTTATTTGGTAATCGCCACAGTTACAGATTTCATTGTTAAAAAAGAAAAAAATCAAATAAAAGATTATGCAAAAGTTTAACGCAATATCTCGAAGAATAATTTATTTCTTTTAATTTATTTCCATAAAATACGCAGATTTCTGAATATGGAACCGACTTATGCTAAAAAAAGATATTTAAACTCCACAATCTGTGTGGATTATACTGTTTATTTATTTTACAAATAAATTTTTAAATATTTTTGTCTCAGTATAGTCATCGATAATGAACGTGACTCGGTGACAATTAAAGACGAATAAAGAAAAAGATCGAAGGACAGATTGGCTCACCTTTTCTGTCGTTCCACGATGCGTGGTATTGCCTTGCCAGAATCGCCTGCTGAAGCCCTTCACGTAGCCAATCTTGCTTTTCGTGTACGCGAAACCAGGATGCCAGCAAAGCGATCCGTATCCGAATACCCAGAGCTCGTTTCCTTCTGTACGATTCATCTCTGTTCTCTCTTGTGAAAAAGAAAGTGAGCTGATGACCGAGCTGTGTTTCTTCCTTACTTCTTCCTTTATCTTTTTCCTTTTTATTTTTTTCTTGTCTCGTTTCTGATAATATTGAAGTTCCAGAATACGCTTTTAAATTAAAAATTTATTGTCACAAAATGTTTTAACATCTGCCGTTTTAACATAAAAAGAATTATCATATTTTGTGATTATCTCCTTTTATTACAAAATAATTATTTTGTGCCAATTTTCTTGTAAATACTACCATCAAAATTAAAAATCATTCATTCAATCACTTTTGAATTGTTAATCAATTTCTCTCAAAATTCTCGGAGATTGAGTTTCTTTATATAAAATCTTTAAAGTCTTTTAAATCTTTAAATAGTCTTATGTATTTTTTTTCTAGTGTACAATAAATTTTTTCTAAAGTTTTATTCCAGTCACAAAAAATTGCCGACATATATATATATATATAGAGCTCTTCGTTGAATCTTTATTGGCGGCAACTCCAAATAATCGATTAATAACAATTTAAGTTTCACTTTAAACAAGTTTCACTTTAAATGATTAATCCTCGATCATCGCGCTAATGCATGCGTTTGCGTCTCTGGATCACCCGCGGATAACTCGCGGTGATTTCAATTTATTAATTCGCAAGACGTTTCGGCTAACCGGATATCATAACGATGAGATGCTCCTCTTTCGCGTCATCCTGATTGTCCACGTATTTACTTTATAATGAGTTATAATGAGAATACTTTATGATGAGCTGAATCCTCAAAATCGATTTTGGATCAAATGAGTCCAAGTCGGTCGGGGAAATCCGTTCCGAGAAAATCGATGTTTCGACAACTGTCCCGTGATCTTGATTAAATGTATGCTCAAGTATTTCTCAGACATTTGGAGGATCTCGAAGGAAAGGCGAATCACTTGATAAAGGTCCGATGAGAACTGCCGGCTGACTGTAGTAGCCGTGGTAGCCGGTTAGTATTTGGCGAACTAGACCAGATGCGCGCTGACAGGAGGAAGAGAGAAAGATACCAAGAGAGAGTACAGCGCGAATCGAAGAAGACAGAGAAAAGTACACGCCAGCGGGAGTCATGGTGGGGATGGATGATGAAACGAACCGCCAGATTGACGCACCGGATGTGCGTGAGCATTCAGTTGAGCGAATTAGTCTGAAGACGTGTCGATTCGTATTATCAAAGTATCTGGTAGAGACAATTGGTTCATAGCACGTGTTTAAATGTTTGAAATACAGGAAGGTTACGCGCGATCCGGAACGTGAAGGATTTCAAAAACAAATTTCGTCAGTTGTCTAATTTATCTGATCGCAGAGCAAAAATCTAAACGTTGGTTCACAGAATAAAATATTCTAGTGATTTATTTGATACATGTAACATATATAGTTTTATTTGTCAGTTAGAACCTATGCACATTCCTTCAAATTATTTAAAACTATAAGACCTATATTAGAATTACAAAACAAGATTCTGTTTATTTAAAGGAAAGATTATAATACAAATTCGTTATCTCTCTTGAAGCGTGTCAGATTCGGAAAACACTTTGTCTAGAAGTTCGGAACACATATCAATCTCGTCCTGATTTTCCATAGGTTTTAATTCTGTTAACAATTGCTCCAAAGTGGATCTTAAATACAATTGTGATCGACGACATTCCTTTAGTGCCGGTAAAAAGTTATCGTTTACCATACCACTGAGCACTCTCAATAATTGTTCTCTACAATAAAAGAATACTGGATTTATATCTTAGGAAAATATATTAAATATATCAAAAATATTAAAAATTTGTATGTTCCTTAAAATGTCAAATAAGTTACCTGACTGTTGGCTGTAAATTTATTCTACCCAATAATCCTGCTGCTTGCTCTATGAATCCCATTTTTACTAAAGTATATTTTACATCGTTCGCATTATTTCTACTGCATAAACTAGAAAGTAAGAATGCGGACTTTATCTGTAGTTTCTCTATTGAGCTCTGCATTGCCCGTAGTAGCACCGAGTAACCATCGTTCATATCTATATACTTTAATGACGCTGGATGTCCTCTTACTATACCTATATTCAAAATATAATCAATGAGACATAAAAAGTTTAGTTTTATGTCATATAATTACTTACATGATACTGCATACAGAGCTTTTATCCTGGCCTGTTCCGATGGATCTGTATCAATCATAGATAATAACACAGGAAATACTCCAGCTTCTAATAATTTATCTTGACAAAACGGATTATTTTGTGCTAATTCAGCGATAATATCGGCTATTCGCCATCTAATATTACTGTGCGAAGAATTCAAGCATGGTTGAAATATCGAGAAACCTCCGATCTTATAGAAGTCATTGGCTATATCGATATTATCTACAAAATCTGCCATCCTTTCCAATACATTCTCATACTCCGACGAATCATCATCTGCTCGCAGATTGTTAACATTAGACAAAATTTGTACAGCTTTCTGCAATTCCTCTATTACATTCACTGTTAATGATGATAATGCCTCATTCAAGAATGTTTTTTTCTACAAAATATAAATGTATCTTATTAAATGTAGACAATAAACAAACAAATAGCATATATTTTAAATTAAATTGCGTACTTCTTCGTCCAAAGGATAAACTTGCGATTTATTCTCCAGATCTTCGGACTGTGCTGCATCCATAGCATACTTGAGTAATCCTTGCAAATTAGTTGGTTGCCTTGGTTGATTTGGTAATGGTTGCGGTGGAATTTGAGATCGTTCGGCGTTATTGGAGGTCGAGGGGCCTTCGATGGAAAGCGGTCGCGCATTACTGTTTGATTGACCTTGCTTGACTTGATCTTTTTTTGGTTCTTTGTTCTCAGGACTAATGCAAAAGATATTCGTTTATGAAAAACGCAAGTAATTGGGTTTAGGTTAATCGCAATATTAAAAATATATACATACTTGCTCATTTTGACACTACTCTGTTTAACGAATGATATGCCCATTAATTGAAAACACTGTTTAAAACCAACCTCTTCGCGAACAATCCTCAACTACTTATTCTGATTCACCGCATGTCTTTTTATGGGATTTTATATTTTTGTATCCAGGAATTTCACCAATATACGAGATGTCGCTGGATGTCTGTTCTGTGCTAGCTGCTGGATGTTGCATTACATGCAAATGTATATTCGAGTAGAGAGAAATAAACCTATAGAAATCTAGAGTTGAATGGTTCGCATTTTTTTAATATTATTTCCCTTCAGGTAATAAAGGAACCATTTAAAATGCCTTCAATCTTTCCTCTTTGATCTTTTGACACAAAATGTGCCATGTTCCATTTAACTTTTAGGTTAGATGATCCACGAAATCTCGTCTATTAACGCCTCTAGATGCACAAACTGAATTATATAGTCATTTCCATGAATATTCTGATGGATAACATATGTTTTATGTCCATGATCTTTTGGTTCTATTCCATACTATGACCATGATTTTTGCAAGATATACAATTTGTATATATTTTTTAAAGCAACAATGTATTTTTTTATATTAATTGATTTATCTTATTATTCTGTATATATTATTTTAACAGTTATCAAAAAATTAATAATTTATAAGATATTTTATATATGTTTCATTCAAATTAATAAAAAGAAATGGATTTTTTTCTTATTAAAACTAAATATTATTCAAATATTATTAAATATTATTAAAACACAAATTGATACAGTACATGATATTTATTATATTAAATTTATTTTTTACATTCTTAACACTAGCAATGATACAGTAATATAGTAAAGGATGTATGTATCTATGTCATCAAATATTTGTAATTATGAAATTAAGATATTTTAGGAGACCTATGTCCTCTTTTAACTTTATTCTTGATTTAATTTATTTGTTATCTTTTTGTTAATATATATATATAAAAAATATATATATATATATATATATATATATATATATAGTTAAAAAAAGAGAAAAGATATAAAAAATATAATAATAAAATAAGAATTATAACTATTAGATAGAGAGATAATATATATATAAAAG
>Ga0157364_1000663_pt1 | contig 25268 bp, 8 predicted proteins | sample AttsexASBM2_FD_111476 | JGI IMG/M metagenome (GOLD analysis project Ga0157364, IMG submission 111476) | Fungus gardens microbial communities from leaf cutter ant in Ribeirão Preto, State of São Paulo, Brazil - Atta sexdens ASBM2 | ecosystem: Host-associated > Fungi > Mycelium > Unclassified ... | reverse complement strand
CGACGCGGGATTCGTACGTTACCCGAAAGATGAGAGAAAGTAGTGGCCAGCGATGGACAATACTTTGAATCATAAATGTATAACCAGTTTTTTACAATAAAGCCTCGAATTTCAGAAAAAAAAACGGCGGAAGCAAAGTTGTACACCTAATATAAAATTATTAAATTGTTAAATATAATTATCAACTTTGTTAAACTTTTTACATATGCAAGATATTCATTTTTATGTAAAAAGTATAAATTTTAAATTCCAGTTATTTTTTGTAGAAACTATACGTCTGATACATCCTTAAATAGACTCTACAATGATTATTGTAGAGTTAAAACTCTTTAATATAGAAAGTAATAAATCAAACTGGAAATAATCTTAGCATTTGAAAATAATGACGAAGGCAATTACGGGTGTGTTTACCTCCACGCTCGGTTAATCAAAGCATACGCAATCCATCTAAGAATAACACAAGTTTATTTCGACATAATTCATCACTTTAGAATTTAGATGCAAAGTCTCCACAAAAGTACAGAATACGCTGATTTCCTATTGCTAATTTCCGGAATTATATGACGAGTTTCTCGATTGCATCGAGGCTCAACAGCAGTCGCGCAGTTAATTGTCTCGAATTGAAAGCTGGAAGTGGCAGGAAGCATTGATAATCCTGGATTAATCATTAAGTATTCGATGTAGCGATCCGATTGAATGGCATGTACGCGTATGCCGTGTATATATGCACGTATTCACAGAGCGGAAGCGAACTTGCGAAGTGCATTGATCCGTTGCGAAGTTTATGTCAGTGCACGATGCACGAGGATTGGTCGGGCGGTAAAGAGAAGGAGGAAAGGATAGGTCGCGTGAGATAAAAGGGCTCCGAGAGAACGGTCTGCTTAAAGGACATCCGCAGGATTATACTTGAATTCATCGCTAGAACCGCTATAGATTTTTACTGGCGTAAGATGAAGCTTCTTTCGTCAATTTATATGCTATGTACTATGAGCTTAGTTAGTTGGCTTCTTCCAAAGTCGTAATATTTTTATTATTTTGTTGTAAGTGTGATCACACTAGTATATTCTTATTTATTGATATTAATAAAATTGTAGTGATAAAAAATAAAATATATATGGATATTACAATATTGATCGACAATTAAAATCTATAAAAAATTAATAAAAACAAATAAATCAATATTCGATGAATTCGTAATGTATAGATACTACAGATTCTAAAAAAAAAAAAGATTTATGCAGCATCAATCAGTTTTTAAACTTATTTGTATGCTTTTAAGCATGATTTTTTTTTCTCTCTTGATATATTGAAAAGTTTAAAGTTGTTTAATTATTTAAAATATTAGGTGATACTTTAGACATTTGCATTGCATATATTTTTATAAAGATTTCATTACATCGCCACAGTTTTCGCTAATTTTTCATGACATTTCTAGATTAATATATTATGAGAAGATTATAAATAGCAAATAAGGATATTGCAAAATTCGTCAGATGTTTTAAGCGAATCATGATGGCAATTGCATAACTTTTGCATAAAGTATCTCTCGCTTTTGGAAACTCCATTTTAGTTATCACTTTTCACTGACCTATGATTGAGATAAATTATGCATGCCAGGTTTCGAAAATTAACTTAGGTGACACAAAAATCAATTTGGCATTCAGATGTGCTGCTTTTAAAATATCTACATAAACGTATTATATGAAAGTATACATATATGCACTAATACATTATATATTATACGAAGGATGTAAAATATGTGATGTAACAACTCTTGATAGATAAAACAATTCAACATTCAATGTTCGCTTTTCTAATTTTATCTAAACTTTATATAGGGCAGTTGAATTTCGCGCGAGTTTGTAATACGTTTTATATTTTACAAATGCAATAAGAACATTGTAAATAAAAAATGTTTAATTGCTAATTTAGCCATTCAGTTTGAAAGATGAGTAGCAAGAATGTTAAATTTTAACATCGATTCCTATAACTAAAACTAGTTCTGACAAAGTTAGAGTTCTAGATCTACCAGAGTAGCACAATCCTTTTATTTGAGCTGAATATCGACAATTTTCCTATTATTTCAACTGCTGTTTTTGAGCTAATAATTTATCATCCAATAAGTAAGCAATATTTAATATGATATAGTTATTAGACAAATTAAACATGATTTCTGCGCTACTTGGTACATCCAGAGTTCTATGACAAAGCAGGTCTCAAGAGACATCTGTTTCGCAAATTGAATGATCGTTTATGTATAAAATCAGAGATTTACTTTGACGATGCTCGCGTATCTTAGCTCTGGGTATCACTAAGGAAAGGGTGTATAGATCGATCGCCTAGCAACTCCAAAGCCTACGCTCCAGCCTACGCTCGCACGTACCTTGTTGCATCTCCACGAGCTCATACATACTTACTACGTACGAAAGATGCATATGCGAGCGAACATATCGTAGAAACCTGTTAGGCTGCGCGTACTCCTGCACATTTATAGCATGCATGCATCTCGAGTCCCGTAATTCCCTGAACACCCCGGCTGAAGGCACAAACCGTGCACACTTGTTTGGCGAATCTTCTGTGTATATCGTACAATGAAACATAATGTTGTAATTATGATGTAATAATACATCTCATAATTGCGGTACATTCTTTCCTATTCATCGAATCTTTACGATTAAAACGAAGTAGTTAGTATCCCGAAGAAATAAAAGAAAAATTATCGATTAATCTTAGAAACTTAGAACTGATTTATTTTGGTCCGCTAATTTATTAACACTAATTTTTATTCAATAATTTCATGTTCAACTAACTGCGGTTTATTCTTATTTGTTCTATATTTTTTTTTAATTATTATTCTACTATTCCATTCTGCTAAAAGGATAAGATTAGAATATAATGTTCTCCAATATCGATTCTTGAATTTTTAATTCTCATACTTGAATCAGCTTTTGATTCTGAAGTTTTAAGAATGTTCCAGAATTGAGATCTTGATCGATTTCCTATATCTTCGATATTCGTAGCTCAGTGTTGATGGAGAATTCTTCTTTCTTTCTCTCTTTTTCTCTTTTCATTTTCGATTTGTTGTGCGCGTGCCGAATATCGAATATCGAAGGAAGAAATAGCACACCTGTCTCTGCATGACTATCCAAACAGAGCGGCAATAAGTGAAAGTGCAAAAGATTGATGTGTACACGGCGTATATTAATTGATCGTGTTCATAAAAAGTTGCTGTTCTACATATCACTTTTATAAACAAAAAAGACATAATTTATGAGCGGCCTTAAAAAAATGGTGTCTGCTTCTCATGTGTACATTTATTGTCGCAATTGCTGCAATAACTAAATTACATTGTAAGACGTAAAACACAATCATTAAATAACTCAACTTTAATTAGTGAAACGTGAACATTTTGAAAATTTATTGATCAATGATTAAAATGAGGGCATTTTTTATAAATACTTTGACGAAGGAACAAAAGAAAAACGAACAGAAAATTATACATTAAAAATTAAAGGGATCGAATAAAAACAACTCTAACAATAGTTCCTTGTTAAATTTATTACTTTGATTGAGGATACATAGAGCGCAGATTAATGAAATATAGAAAAATGGAGCAGAAATATTATTATATAATATTATACAATAAATTGTTTTTTTATTATCAAAAATATTATATTCCGAAGAATATTATATTAATCCGAACGTTCGAGTTATAGATTAATTGCACTATGATGATGTGTTACGCCATCAATCATATCAATTTCAGCGATAAATTATGGATTCCAATAAGAGACTTCTCGCAAAAGGCGAAATTTCGAGGCGGATCCGCGACCTCAATAAATTTCTCCCGAAATCGTAATAGATTTCCGATAATCGGACTTTAGGAATCGCTCGATGCGATATTAAAGGGTCGCGTTCGCCGACGCGGGATTGGCAATCGCTAAGCATAAACTGAGGGAAAAGATGAGAGAGGGAGAGAGAATGAAAGGGATATCTCTTTCCTTTTCCTTCGTCAATGTCCCATCTCGGCCCTTCGGTGTTGCTGGTACCTCGCGCAATCCCTGGATAGAAGGGAATCCGGGATGGCCGCCGGGAAAACGACCTCGTCCCGGGCCGACGTGTGCTAGGTTATGACCTGAATAGCAGATTACCCGTTTACGAGGCTGCATCGTATCTGCCTGCCTACCCCCGTTGCTTTTATTGAATCCGGGGGAATACCGCGCGTGCACGGCCGGCTTTCACGCTCACGTTCAGGCGGTTTCGACGTCGGTATCCAATTCCTCTATCGGCCAAGATCGCGTTAGCTGATGCACGTCTGATGCATCCAGGATTCTAGGCAGAATGCCTTTTAGCCGTTATAGATTTAGCCGTCATATACACTGGATATGATCTAGGAGGAATTTGTGCGCATCAATTTCAAGGCTTGCGCACCAAGATCAAAGCTTGTGCGAATTATGGCAAGGATAATTTTCAATGTTGCAGTTGAACGTAAAAAATACGCGAGAATTAATTTAATAGTAACGACATCGAATTGGGTTGAACAAGTTTTACTTAAAAGTTTATTATGATAAAGAAAAGCATATTATTTGATGTAAATAGAATACATTATATTTTATTTTTCATGAATATTCTGAGAAGATAATTGATAATAAATTTTTTTTAAATATATTTTACACACACACACACACACACACACACACAAAATCGATAAAAGTTATAATGTGTGATTTTGTATAATAATTTGAAATAAAACGTGAATAATTGCGATCTCATTATTAACTTTGTCATCTAACTCCAGAATCAGGTTTCTTCGTTCTCCATTTTCGTTTTCAAGATCATGTTGAATTATCTTTCGTCGCCATTACGCAAAATCATGTACAATTTAGGGATCTAAATTTCAACTAGATAATGTATAATTCATGTAAAATTAGCGAGTGAACGTGTAATTAGTTCGTCCGACGTATAATTATCTTGAGATAAAGCTCGCGCGGAAAGTCATGAAAACTAGACATTGCATTTCCTAATTATTTTGTAGGAAGTTCGTGGACGACAGCGTTGTCTCATTTTGTCGACTATAAAAATATTACAAAGTGATTAAAATATAACATTCTATTTTTTCGTATTGGATAAACACAATATTCTACTAATGTAAATTTTCACAGTTTATTTTCTCTATTCTTTTTAACGTAAATATTATATTGATACACAATATATGTCTATTTACTTTCTCCAGTGAGTAATTAATTAGGAATAAATTGAATTATATTCAGTTCTTTCAACAATCACTATATGCGACCCATTTAATGTTTGTTATTTGAATAATTACTTTGGATTAATTGAAGAAGTAATTATATATTTCTATTTTTTGGATTAATATTAATTATTTTATTCAGATTAACTAGACAAAAATTTGCATCAAATCTATTTGGTTTTATTTTAAAAAACGATATCTGATTTTCTTGTTTGATAACTTTTAAATGAAAGGATACTATAATATATCGATTTTGTAAAAATAATGATATACATAGGCGAAATCACGAAAGTAAAATCACGATGCAGATATAATACTATAGTGATGTAGCTTATACTTGTGTACTTATGAGCATTGCAATCTTCTTCGAGTCACGGTCGGATTACAGCGGGAATTATGAGCACGCGCTTATCTGAGATTTTATGACCGCGGTTTACTACGAAAGTAGATCGAGATACCTTTATGGCATTGACAAACCTCATAAAACGTGCATTTATGCGACATACGCGAAACATAAAAATTTACATATGCGTTTTACTACTTCCCTTTGCGTATTCAGATGTATTACATAGAACTTAATATGTAAAAATAAATTATAAATAACTATATGGCTGCACGCTTGCCCTAAGATTGCATCCGTTTTCCGCAAAATTTATTTCGTTGTTTCAGTGAACACGCCACCTACAAAATGAATACACATCTAATGTTTTTATAAATAATTCACATGAAATAGAACATCTTAAGAAGCAATATTTTAAACAGCTTGATCTATTTTGAATTCGCTTCGTAACTTTTATCAGATCCCTGCACAGTTTATCATATCTTTTTTATATAAAGTTTACATGAATCTGGCGATGAAGCGAGTTCAAAGGGTTAAAGACATTTGCAAATTGCGATTCCGGCAGACTACAATTGTCTTCGATGATAACAACTTCTGAAAGATGCAGCTCCGAAGCAGAAGGGTACTTTTAAAGAGGATCAAGCTTTTTCGGACTCTTGTTCAGATCTTTGTAGGAAGAGAAAAGGGGGCGACAGAGGGGGCTACGGCGATTGCCGCAGTCCAATTAAGGTGGCGCCTGCCACTTGGCGATGAGTCGAGTGGTGCGAGGGAATAAAGTCACCCAGTAGGGAGAAAGGACGCGGGGGAGGGGGGGAGATGGTTGGGAGAGAAAAGAGTGGACCCGGAGAGGCGAAAGAGTGGATCGAGTCTTCCGTGTCCTCTTTTTTTGCTTCATGGCCGAACCAGGCGTTGCCAGGCGACAGGAATACCGTCGTCGACCCTCAAAGATGTCACGCAGGGTGTACGCAAAGAGAACGAACTTTTGACCTTTCGAGGACCTCGCCTCACTTGAACCGTTGCGTCGTGGCGAACTTCACGAGACACCCTTCTGGAACCGACATACCCTTGGTATACCTTTTCCTTCCCTACGCGAGGAAGGGTTGACTCTCGCCAATTACGAATCTTTCTAGGTTAGATTGAATTAGTATATTTGCATTCTAATAAATAAATCACTTTACTTTGTCCTGAATCTAAAAAGAAACTAATATTCTAATAATATATTATACAGAGTTATATATTATAAAAAGTAATTATTTACTCCTACATTATTCGTGTAATTTTTAAGGTAATTACTTGTATAGGATGACACCTTTTTCTTTGGTGATTAAATAAAGATTGATATTACATCCTTTAAAGGTAAATACTATTAAATCTTTATAAATACTATATACCTTTATTTTATAAAAAGATTATATTTATTATATATATAAAGATAAATACTATTAAATTTACTATTAATTTAATACTATTACTTTATAAATACTATATACCTTAATTTTAAATTGTGAAACAATTTGTATTAAATAAATAGCTTTCATACATTTTGCAAATTTATAAAGTTGGAATTTCCTGGTTGGATATACTTCAAGTGAGAAATAAAGGGTTAAGGAAAATATTTCTTGTGCATAGAAGAATTTTATAATTTTTTCCTACTTTTCTATATCTACATAAAATTATTTGTGGCTTTTTTGAAAAAATGTTTACCCTGCAGGCCAAAAAATATTGTTTTATTAATAAGAAATTTTATTCTCTCTTTTAATGTTCTATGATACATATAGAAATGAAACTTTATTGGTAGATTACTTATACAAATTGTTCTCTCCATAAAGAATGTTGAAGAACGTTATTTTTAGCAGTTATGCAGGATTCTAATTTTCATCTATATGTGTATATATATATATATATATATATATATATATATATATATACACACACATACACACACACACACACACACATATACATTTATTCACGTATATATATATAATTCTATTAAATTCTTTATCATCCTCTTTCTCTTCTCTTTTCTTCTATTTTTCATTCACGACAGCTTTCGCTCGACTACCGTAGCGTTACCCGGAAACTTTATACTCACATCCGCACCTTTCATCCCTCTGGTCTCGCACATGCGTGTGTCAATGTACGAGCGGAATATACCTTGGGGATACGCTTACCGTTGTTCCCCTCGCCTTTGGCTCCTTTTTGTTTTTTTTTTCTCGCAACAGCAGTGTTCTTTATCCCCTCGTTGTCTTCCTCGTTCACCGTTCTCCTCCGCTCCGCTATTGTTTCGCCCGCACACGATAGACGCGCGTCAGTGTGTGTGTTCCGCGCCGTTCCTCCTCCACACTTTCTTCACTTCTCTTTTTCTTTTTTTACCTTTTCTACTTTACGAGGACGTATTTCCTGCGCTGAGCGTATAGGGCGTCTCAACGTATAACCTTTATGGGGTTTCCTGAAATTAAACGGATCCCTTTCTAGGACTCAGGCGCCGGAAAGTTTCGCTGAGGAACGAGCGACGCCAATCATCTTGAAAATGCACGCCATAAAACGTGTTTCTTATTTTTAATAGTGCTCTGATTACTATTTAGTTATTCAAATAGCTTCTTAATATTTGTACGAGACAATACATTGTCAATATGGCTGAGTAAATCAATATTGATGACCGAAAGGGCAAAAATATAAACTCGGAGATAAATAATCTTTAAAGAAATGTTATTATGATAAAATATAATTCAACTTTTTTCCAATTTATCCAATTTATTAATTTTTTTATTCAATTATTTTTAGCACATTCTGTTTTTGAATTTATTTTTAAACAATAACTTTTTATACATATAAAAACATTGTATAAATAAAATTATGAATCTAAAGAAGAAAACAAATAAAGAATATTACAGTTAAATATAAAGCTCTTCTAGCTTTTTTCTTAATAAATATTTAATCACATCTTTAAATTTCTGATGACAATCTTGACTAAGTTTAAAATAAATTTGTTCATTAATTTTTCTCTTCTATTTTAAAAATTATTGGCGAGAATGAGAGAGAGAAAATATTGGCTCGATATAATCCAATACATTTCTTCATTATATATGTATATAATATGTATATAACTGAATATATTCTTCCACACACACACATACACACACACGCGCGCGCGCATGCACGCACATGTGGAAAAAAAGAAATTTTTTCCTTGAAAACAAAACTTATTGTACTGAAAAGCATAGACACAAAAGATACATGAAAATGATAGTAAGAATATAGTATAAATAAATGCATCTTCTCGGAGCACGACGACATCTCATTCCGTAATGCGACGACAGAAAGATTCTCGTGGAAATTGTTAAGGAAATTCTCCTCTCAAAGGCGCGAAGTCCTAGGATTCGCGAAATTATTCTGTCTCTTTTTTCTGTCTCTTCCTATTGCTCCATTGCTCCCGATCTGATCGTATTGCTCTTGTCTTTGAAGTAAGTTTATTCGTTCTTTTTCCCCTTTTATAACTGTATTAAAAGCTATGCCATACTAAGTGGCGAAAGATATCCTCATCTCGTTTATATCTGATGCCGTTTGTTCGGCGCCATTATGGGGGGATGGGAAGAACGGATGGATTATGTTTTATTGCCAGGTAGATGCCTGTAGAAGTGAAAAAAGATTTCGCTTTTTGAGAGATTATATGAGGATTTAGCGAAAAATGTTTTGTAGTACATCTATCATTAATTATTATATCTATTAATTATTTATAATTAATAATTGCATTGTATCACTTTCTTATTTCAAAAGTGATATAACTAAACAAATTAAATTTCCCAGAAAAGGGAAAAATATTTTTCCCTATTTTTCAACTTGGCAGGAAATTATTAACTAATTGAATAATATTTGCAAAAAGAATATGTTCTTAACATTTTCATTTTAAAACTCTTAAAAAACTACCTTTTTTGTTATGACAATTTTCACGATATTTTAATATCTTTTTGATGTTTGACGTTTTTCTTTTGTAAAGTTAAATTATACTGTTAAATCTAGTGTCTAATTTAACCTAATGTAAGTCGCCATTGCTTCTATTAAATATATTATTAGTTATTTTGTACCAAAACAATAATTAAATTTGATACTATCAATAAATTTGATACATATCAATTTGACACTATATAGTATCAAATATAACCTTTGTTTTAGTATAAAATAACAATATAATGGCGTAGAAGCAGCGACTCACAAGTTAAATTTGATACTACAGATTTAACAGTGTAGTTCAATTTTAATAATTGATAGTAATGTTTACCTGCTCATTCACAGTGATAATTCGAAAAATCATGTTTTTCAGTTGCGTCATTTTTGAAATAAGGGAATAAAAAGTATATTTCTGGCATTATATTTATATAATAATTATATATATATAATAATTTTTATAAAATTTTATTAATATACTCGCATATTTTTTCATGTCAATATTTTACAATTTGGGCAATCTAATTTGATTCATCCTAACATGAAATAGTTGTCAATTCAAAATCGTACTTGCGCAAAGTCACTTGCTCTCAAGATATATCTAGATATACGAGAATTAGATAGCCACATTTAATGTCGTACTCATGGAGAATACGAGCTATTAAATACAGTAAATACAGTGCGTACAAGTACGCTTAAGAAACTGTCGTATCTAGAGATAGTCCCGAACGCGGTACGCTGGTAATTTGATATCTACGGCACGAGACAGAATTGCAGCGGCCACACTGAATGGATATCGAGCGATCGGTCGGATCGACGTACTTTGCGATGCTTGCGCAATCGAGATAAAACCGGGCTGCGCTCCCGTAGCGGGGCATTCTCGCCGTTCCGCGATTAGCAGCGTGCAGGAGACGCGAGGGGGAGGAGGAAAATCGTGAGAGGATTCGCAGCGCAAAGAGAAACGAGGAACGACAGGATTTCGAGCGTATAGTTAGCTCTCTCTCCGGTCAATTATGCAATACCGAATATCGACTATCTGCCAGAAGCAGAGGCAGTGAGCACGCGAAGGGCGTACGATGACTGGTCCGACGGTAATTGTGATCTCATGAATAAAGAGTTGGCCGGGAAAATCCGTTTTTGGTATATCGAACGACGTGTATATTTTTGCATCATATAAAATACCTATTATATCGAGCGAACTCGTCGTTACATTTCGAAGCCGCGAAATCTAATCGTCAAGAGATCAGTCCTGACTTATTTCCAACTCGGGAAACTCTGGATTATGAAAGTATTTCCTTCCAACGAGAGGACTGACTTATTGACTAGCTCGAAGAAAGAAAAGATATAAGGTCTCACTTTAACGGACAATAAGTTTGATATCTTTTTTTATTTAAAATTTATAGTACAGCATTGTCGAAGTTTATAGTTTCTTTCTTTATTGTTCTATTCGCGATTTTCTTTATGAAACGTAGCTGTTTTCATTGTTTCAAGCATCCATTGCCTTCTACTAAACTCATGAAAGACTCGACCTAAGGGCGAATCCTGGAAATGTTCCTCCGGGAACTTGAAACCATGCTTTGATCTCATCTGAGAACCGAGAGAACTCCGGGAGTTCTGGGAACTTCTGACCTCGTTCCTCCCGCGAAGTGGTGGTCGCTATTTCGAGACGTCTTACATTGTGCCCTGCTTTCATGGGGTTCTGCGCGAAATTCGGATCGCTAATCGGCTCCGCTCTCTCGATGGCTTCTACGAAATTCCCGATGACTTCCATCCTCCGGCCGACGCTCTATTTCCGACACTAATGACGGAATAACCGTCGTGGCGGGAACGCTCTCATATAATTGCCGACGTTATAAGCCGACTGATTTAATTGACGTGGCCAGCTCTTCTAATGATATCCACTTCTCAAGCCGTATTTACGTCTGTCTTGTGTGAAATAGGTGTGGATTTAGGGAAACTAGAGTGAACTGGAGTTATATCCGCGTTTTATTAATTAATACTACACGACTCGCTCATGAAGTCTTCACAGCATCATCTTTTCCCAGAGGAGCTTGTTAACGGTAACCAGATGCTGTCAATTGCAAATACAATATCATGTGCTTTGTAATGTTAGTATTGAAACGATAACAAGGGTTGTTTGCAAGAGAAGAGAAAATCAAAAACATTATAATGAATTTTGATAATATTGCAAGATAAATTACTGTAAGATTTAGTCGAAGTTATGTAAAATTGAGGTTCTATCTATTGTACTTTTTGTTACTATTTTTTATAATAATATAGAAATTTGAGATGTCGAAACGCGAATTGGACTAATTCTCTGTGCAGTTTATTTTGTAATTCTATCTATTATTTATCTTAAATCATAATCTTCTTCATGTAGAATTTTAATCAGTAAAGTGATAGATAGATAGCTAAAGCGTTTATTTACATTCTAAAGCAAGCTAGAACATATAAGTAATAGTACACAATGAAAATAATGTATAAAAAAGAAAAAGAATAAAAATTATATACAAACAGCAAATAATATCAAAACAGAAAATAAAATGCGAAAGAGAGAGAGAGAGAGAGAGAGAGAGAGAGAAAGAGAGAGAAGAATAAGATTTTCAATTGTTGAACTTTCACACTATGCACGTATCTGTACGAAAAGCGGCATTAGTATTCGAGATGCAGCGTATAAGGTCGCTTTAAACGTCTTTCAGAAAATGGAGTAATTCCAAGGAAGGTGGAGAATACGGTGGCATAGCCGAAGGGTTGCGAGCGAAGCGAGGTAGTTTGAGCCGGAAGTCATAAAGTGGCACAATGCAGCATCATAACGTCCGACCCTTCGCGTACATTGCTTCGCTGTCATCCCTCGTGCACAGGTACGCAACACAATGCGGGCGTGCTGTTGCGCTTAAAGTCGTTCCTCGCGTCGCTATGTTCATAGTTTCGGTATTGATCTACGTTGCGCAAAGTGGATGTCGTAACATAACGACGGTATCACTGTCAGAATTTTAATCATCGGCATACGTTGGCTCGTCTATAATAAATAAATAAGTCTTATATAAAAAGACAATATATCTAGCACATAATATAGTTCTCTATTTGAAAATAGGTGTATTAATGATAGAAAAATTTTGATTTTGAATTTGTTATACGATAAACTTAATTTACACAATACTGACGTACGAGTTCAAAACTTAATAAAATATTTCAAATAATTTTGGGAAAATAATATGTATAATATTTTACTATACCTTTGTTTTCTTATATTATCATAATTTAACGATGATTTATTTATACTTTAATTAAACAGAATATTTAAGCTCGAATTATCTTCTATAATATATCTTCTATAAATGAAGCAAAATGTAACATTAAGTTTATGGATCGCAACAAATATTTAAAATATCGGCGAAACCTCAAAACCAGTTCACGGCCGGCGCCTCATAATTACTTTGGCATCCGATTATTATAATCGCTGAAATTACTGGCAAGGCTAGACGTCGTCGTTCAAGAAATCATTTTTCTAAGTAACGAATCACCGTTTCATTGGCGAACAGGTCATTATCTTTAGCGCCAGCCGTGGCCAGGCCGCCGTGGTAATTAGGAGTTGCGAGAAACTTGCCTCTAACATAAGAGAACAGAAATTATTGCCTACGCTATGTATATGTATATGCTCAACCGCTCGGAAATGAAAACTATCAGGAGACGCAGCAGTATTTCGACGCTAAGGACAAACAGCAATATGTCATGGCGCGAGACTGGTCGTGTTCCTATAGCGAATTTTGACATCTCTATGTATCACATATGTCATCATACACATAAAGTACAGAAAATCCATAAATTTCTATATAAATATTATGAGTTATAAAATAATCATAGATGTAACTTTAAAATGATGAAACATATAAAAATTTCATAAACTAATTAATAAACATTATAACTATACACATATTTATGTAAGTTTCTCATGATTAAATAACATTTGTAATTATTTCATAGCTTGCAATGTATACAGAAACATGAATACTAACAAATGTCTAGATATAATGATTTACAAAATAATTCCATTCTCTGAGAATAATATTATATAAATAATATGATTATAGCTTTTTAATTTTAATTAATTAATTGTATTGTCGATAGCATTATTCTAAATTTTATTTTTTATATGTATTATATAACAGATTACTCGAAATCGAGATGTTATTCAAGTTCTACTCGGTATAGTCATCGCTATAGACTAAAAAATTTTTCGATGATATCGAAAATTCTCCGATGGCACTTCTCTGCAAGGTAACGTCGTTTAACTTTTCATGCTTCGGGCGTAAAAGCGGAATATGCAGTACACACCCGTCTACATACGAGTTATAGTATATGAGTCTCACATATAAGAGACGGGATATTCGTGTTGGATGTTGCACGGACTTCAACTACTTTTACGATTTACGTGCTACATGTCAACTTCTGTATTTCTAATACTTTATATTTATATTGTATATATGTTATATTGTTTATGTGTATTGTATTTTATATATACGTATATTTATAATATACATATATTTATAATATATATATATAGATAATATATATATATATATATATATATATATATATATAAAACGTTATGTAATTTTATCGAGTGAGTCGATTGCGCAGTCGAAACTTCTATGCGGAGATATTAACAATTATGGCAGAAGAAATAGAAAGGAGATAGAAAGGGATAAACGGAAACATGAAAACGAAAAATCAGAACAAAGAACTAGCGAGTGAAGGATTAGAAGAAAAGAAAGCAAGATGAGAAAAGCAAAGAGTTGAAAGCAAAGAATTGTGTGTCAAACGACGAATTAATAAAAAACGAAAAATTAATAAAAAATCACATATTTGCATAAAATTAATACAATTGGACAGTATACAAAGTTTTCAATGTATATGAAATTTGACGAAGCTCATTTATTTCTGGATATGTATTATGGAACTATTTGAAATGTATGCCGTTCGGAATTATTCCGTTTTCCCCATAAAACACAATAGAAATGTAGAAAATTGAATTCCGATCGAAATCCATTCCGAAGTCCTATAATGTGCCCAATGTATTCTGTGACGATTGCAAATATCACTCTTACTTTTTATTTATTAATTTATTAAATATATAAAGAATTATAACATTATATCGTATAATATTTTGTATAATATTTTGAAATTGAATAATTGAATTTCAGTAATTAATTTAATATTAAAATAATTATCCAATTCTGAGTTTCATTAATGTATGCAGACGTTAATATTTCACTGAAACATTGATCCCAGAAAATAACGAAAGAATAACTACTAAAGAGATCATTATTATATTGCCATTAATGTTACCAGTATTATTACGGTGTGCTGTGCAGTTATCCGTTTTGCCGATGGATATTACTGCTGTAGATTTCCATTTAAACAACGTCGCTGCATTTCCCGCATTTGTATTCCAAATCAGAGCAACGCGTGATGCGCGTATCAGCGATTCGTTTTGATAAGCCATTGATCGATTTGTGCCCGAATCGATCGATTTTTTCGTGCGATAGCAAGCTTTATTATACATCAATTCGCTACAATCTCTGGAGATTTGAAAAAAAAAGAGAAATGAGGACTACATATATAATTTCATTTTGAAAATTTATTTCGAAAATATACTTGTAATTATTAAAAATGATATTATTGTTGATTTACATAAGTTCCTTTTTTTTTATTAATCTATCGATTACATAATCGACAGTTTTTTCATCTTCTGATTTTTCGCACAACTTGATTGCGATGGTTCGATAACATTTACAATTTAAATTTATTTGAAATTGTTAATCAACATTAACAATTTTAAATAAACTATTGAATAATATTTTAAAATGTTGAATACAATTTCGTTTTTGGATGCAAGTGAAACTAGAGACTATTTAACGTCTCCATGAAAAATGCGTCTCTGTGAAAAATGCCATTGGCAACGATTGCGACCGTGTGAAGTAACGAGTTTAACGCAGGGATTAGTCACGTTACAATTTGAGAAATTGGATTATCCCCTTTACTTTTACGGACAAGTCATTTCGCTCTCTGATGTAGCGCTCGTTTGACACTCCAAACGTGATGCATCGCGTTTTTTTATCTTTCCCTTTTTTCTTTCTTTTATCTTTTTTTCTGTCAATACCGTAACGTCGCTCTCTGCGCGACCGACGTTCTTATCGTGATATACGCGGCGCTATTGATCTCCCTTGGGTGCTCCTGGTAAAAAGGACACAATCGACAATCCGCATTCGTCCGTAACTCAGTACGCGCTCGGGTACTCCCTCGGGGGTGTCTTTGAGGGAAGAAAAGGAACAGGCGGTAACCTATCAGGAGCTCATACACGCGGAAGGTACATCGGAACGCCGGGAAAGCGCAGGCTCCGACGGACCGCAAGGGATTACAGGATACGAGAGAGGGATAAAGAGAGGAAGGAAGAGTAGCCAAAGAGGGAGAAGGGTTAACGCATAGATGGAGGGATGCAAAAGCTGTAGCGGAGTGTATTGCGCGGAGAGGTGACCACTGGTGATCACTGATGCGAAAATCATACACCACCCTGCGGCTTTGCTGTCAGCGTTACATCGCACGGAAAACCTCGGCCCGAGGCTTTAAATATTTAAATGTATGGCCTTGTGAAAGGGAGAGATTGTGCCGTCGACACTACATGAGTTCGTAACATATTGCGTGATATGTAGCAGTCCTATAGTTCTTTTAACAAGGTTGCCATAAAACTGATAATCAGGTAAGGAAAATTAGGAGATTGTCAAAAAAATTGAAAACGATCAGGGAAAAGTCAGAAAATTTTGCAAAATTTTCTGAAAAATAAAAATTCCTAATATTAGAGAAGTTTAATGTATGTATATCATACACTGTTTTTAAATACTATCATTTTAATAATTAAAAATGTAGCAGTGCAATTATAATAGTAATTTACATTGTTCTGTTGATTTAAATTGATCTCTCAACAAAATATTTAACAGTTTTCAAAATAAAAAGATACACAAAATTTTTAAATATTATTGAAATCAGGGAAAATCATGAAATTGTGTCTAGAAATGAGGGAAAATTATGAAATTTTATAATGAAGAACTTGTGACACCCTCTTTATTCATTTTGCAAAAAAATTGTTTCTTAGATTTAAATAGAATCATGAAATAATTTAGAATTGAAGAACTGTATTTATTAATTAAGACGCTTAAATAGGAGTAATTATTTAATTATTAATACATTTTATTTAGAATTTTGTATATAAACGATTAAAAATATCTCGTATTTCAGATCTTTACATTTTCTTAGAAAATATAACATAAATGTATCGTGTTTTATGATTTTTGTATTATTTAAGTCAAGAGAATTAATAATGTTTGATTTTATTTATCCCGCGGTCGAGTCTGCGGACTAAAATGCTGTAAACAGGGTATTATTAAACTGGAATAACCTCGTATGCGGATGCGCCGCATTTGATGTCATTGATATTAATCAGCTTGATTATTAATTAGCCATTAATATTTCAACGCCCTAATGCTCTTTTACCTTCATGTTCGCCGCATACGCGCTTTTTTTTCCACTTGTTTCTGGCGCATTTTTTTTTTTAATTCATCATCTCATCCCTCGATAAGATGTAAGACAATATAGGACAATATAGTTTAGTTCTACCCAATTTATTTATACTTGCAATGTAAATTTTTTTTCAATAAAATTTTAAAAGATCGGACGCAGATCGGAAGGATATTAAAACAAGATTAAACCGCATGTTACAACAATGTCTTTTTACATTCTATTACAGACAAATGTCTTTAATACAATTACAGAATTACTTAGTTGTTAGAAGACTTTGCATTGAACATCGATATTTTCTCACTACGACGCTCTACGGCCGATATTCATAATTGATTTCTATTTTAAAATCGTCTTAAGTAATGTCTTAAGACGATAATACAGTCCTCTAATTGGTTCATGAACATCTTAAGACTGTACTTAAGACGATCTTAAATATAAGAATATCTTGTGAATACCACCCTACGTCTGTCTTGCGTATCTTCCGCATCACGTCGATTTTCTGCTGCAGTTTTCAGAAACTTCTTCTTTTTATTGATTGAACACAAGGGTCATTGACGCGATACGTACAGGATGTACTTGAGAGAAAACGGAATCTCCCTCTGTGCACGTCGAGCCCGCGGATGGGTGTTGGTGAACCTCCGCGATACTTGCTATCCTGTGAAACGGGCGCGCTTTTCGGCGCCGGCTGGCGCTTCGGAGCGACACGACGTGGTGTGAATCGACGCCGCGTCCCGGTGCGCATCCCGAGGGAACGCTCGAGCTCGATACCGCAATCCCTGCAGTCCACAAACACCTTGACCAGTCTCCTGGCAGCCTGATACGGGAGTCCCGGATTTTCGGGCAAATCGGCAGTTTTTCTGCCGGGATGGCCCGGCGCACCCCCGTAGGATCTGTGCGTCACCTGTGCAGGTGAGTCTCCCGCGGGAGACGCCCGCTAGAACGAGAGGAGCGGAAGGACGAGGGATGAGGGTTGCGACGCGCGACCATAGTTTCCCGCGGGAAGAGAGAAGCGAACGCGACATGTCTCGACCGTCGACTGGTTTCCTAATTTCACGGGGGCGATCGTCGGCGAGACGCGACCGCGACCCGACGCCGCACGTCGCCTCGGCTAGACCGATGTATGCCTCGTGACGCAAGCACTTTCGACAATCCGCCGACGTCTAGGCGCAAACAGGAGGGTATGTCGGCGCCGAGGATGCATCTCAGTATCCTCGGACGGGTAAAAAGAGGTGGCGGAATCACCTTCTCTCGACGGGCGTGTTTCGGCGCCACGTGGCGACAGCAATCGTACATTGTAGGTCTCGTCTTGTCTCGGAACGAGGAAGCAATCCCTCAATACTGTTGTATGCGATAATGATGATGTCTGATATATGCGTAAAATATGAGTCTTTCATACGTTTTTTGCATGATTGTACAGTGATATATTTTGAGCAAGTAAAATTATCGTTCTCGATCCTGTTTTTAAGGAAGTCCGCGCTGGCGATATTAACTTGATAATGTCAGGATGAATTTCATACAAAGTCTCTTTTCAAGATATCGGAATGACTTGTATTCGATTTTCGGAAGCACGTACTTCAGCACGTGGAGGGAGCACCTTGGTTTATTTCGAATTAGGAGATTATGCGAGGACGAGGATCCTTTCCTCCTACGGGAAAGCCAGTGGATGAATGGCGAGAGGCGAGTGTGAGAAGGAACGAATTTCGGTGGTGGGGCAAAGTGGTCGGATGCATAGAAAATGCGTGGAAAATGCGTAGTTGGGGAAACTATGAAAGTCCTTGTCCCAGGAGCGCAGAAGAGAGAAAGATTTTACTACTTCTAGGATCGCGCGCGCGCATTTGCATGCATACATCCAGAGTTTTGAACAATTTCAATCTGGACTATTTGTGTCAGTTAATCAAATATTTTTCTATATTTAATATTCTTTCTATTAATATATTTATTTTTTAATATATTTATTTTTTTTATTTTAATTAAATTTTCAAAAATTCAACATGAATACATTTTCTTTCTCATTAATTTTTTTTTTCTTTTTATTACGTTATTCAAAACGTGAAGTGAAAATCAGATTTTAATTTTATGCCTTTATATTCTTTTATCCTTTGCTCACATCAAAAGTAAATAATTTAATAAATCTTTAGGAAATATTAATGCAGCATAGATCCTTTTAAATATAATTATATTCGTATAATTTTGTGTTGTTTAAGAACGAAAATAGATCATTTAGATATAAATTATTTTTAAATATTAAACGTAAGTTGAAACTCCAACGCCTAATAGAATAAAGACAATATTCATAGCCTAACGTCTCCATTACAGTTACTAATATCTGATCAGCGCTAACTAAATGGTCAGTCTCGAATGGACGAATGACCTTTCTGTTCGATCCATCCCGCGGGCAAAGCTCTCCTGGAGAGCCTTCTCTCAATAACATGACCTCCTAGTCACGAGGGAAATTCATTTTGCCGGTGCCGAGAATTTTCTCGCCCGACAAAGACCTCATTCCCCCCGATTTCCGGGATTGAGCTAGGTCAGGGAAAGCGAAAGCACGCGGACTTTTCCTGCGTGCCTGCTTGCGGCCTATGACCAGATCTGGCACGGAGGCCATCGGTTTTCCGTTCCGGCGGAAAACAGCCGGGTGGACGTGTCCGCGCGCTGATCCCGCAGGATTCTCAGTTCGGGCCGGCTTCCTACTCGCGCGTTTGTTAGCCTGTTACATTGGTGCTTCAATTTTTCGTCAAAATTCCATTTTCATGGAAAAACTACGATTTGCTGACCGACAAAATGTTGATCACATGACTGATCCTGGTCAACACAATTCCGCTGAACATTATTTCACAAATTCTACATTTATCTCGACACGTAATAACGGTGATGACCTATCTGATGAAATAGACCATAGAAAGGAGAGAAAATATTAGCTCATTGTTTGTACTGCCAAGAGAGAGGAGAGAGAGAGAGAGAGAGAGAGAGAAAGAGAAAGGATAATTAATTAAATCTATGCGAACTCTCTAAAACAGTTTTAATGAAATAATTCTCGTTTTAATATAATAATCCTCAATTGAAGTAAAATCAAAATTTCCGTGATTAAAAGTTTTCTCTTCAAGCGTGTGACCATAAAGATTAATTTATTTATTATAGAAATTAAGTGAATTAAATATACATTTTGATTCTTTGCACTCTAAATTGTTTTCAACAACGTTAATAGGCGTTGCGTGATTTTCATGTCAGGCGTAACACGATATGACATTTTCGCAGCAATATCTGCTTTCATAATTCATTTTCGTAATGCATTTAGATAACGACAATCGATTTAGTTATTCGATATAATAAAAGCTATCGTCGAAATTGTTCGTCGTTTTATTAATTTCGTTAACATTAATTCGACCTGTGATACATGATGCGATTATGAACATTAAAAGGCTACCGTAATAATAAATTCATCACATTTTAATCTGTGATGAATTAGCGAAATTAACGCTTCGTTAAGAGAATGAGGCAGCAGCAGTTATTTACTTTAATACAAATATTCATCGTGAATTTACATAAAATTTATCACGTATGCAGTTTTACGCCGCGGCGAATGTCATTCTAGCTAAATATATGAACACTACGACCTTGTAGTTAATATAAAATTTCAAGAGTTGCATAAATGTTTACAAAATAGGAAACAATATGCGCGGTAATATGATGCAACGCATCCGTCTATATATACATAAAATATGCGACGCACAGTGTTTCGGAACGGAATTAGATGTTTGTCCAATCGATAATGGGCAATAGGTCATCAGATTGACATTACGGATTATATTAGAAATGTCATCGTGATGTCTTGCAAAGCAGATCGATTGACGAATGCAGCTTGTTAGCCGGTCTGCATTCCTGGTAAAATCGCCTAGACTTTTCGAGAATGTTTTCCAAGCTACCCGCTTTTCCGGGTTACTTTCGGGATAGACAAGAATACCTCCAACGGCGCAGGAGCTCCTGATGAGAAGGGTGGTTCTAGCTGGGGTTAGTTCTTACCTATTGGATAGTGTAATGCTATCGCGAGCCTAATTGCATAAAGTATAATTTAATCGCATTTATTTATACATGTCTATCGTGATAATTTTGATATCCCATAAAAAGGAGATGATTAATGTATTTTTATGAGATAAAATTTCTAATATGACAATAGTCAACGTCAGGGGAGAATTATTAAATGCATATTACATCTAAATTATATCTTATCAATATTTTATGTTATTATAATATAAACAATTTAATGATAAAAATATAAAATAAATAAGAAATGAGTAATATGGACAAATATTAACAGAATACATCTTTTTGTTTCTGTACACTTTCGGCAATTGTCTCTTGTACATTATAATAATTCTCATTTACGTTTTACTATTAACTGTTTTACTTCGGCGTGATTCCAATCAGCACGCGTTCTTAAAATATCCAGTAATCTTCCATAGAAATCCGCAAAAACAATTATTTCCGCTCTCATTCGTGTTAATGAGTCCGTTAATCACGTGCTCCCGTCTCTCTAATTATTTCAGGTTTACCGATACGCAACGCATCGGGCCAATGAAAATTAAATATGCGTGCGTGACGCGGCGAGGTCACACAAGGCGAGCAACCTCACGCATGCACGCGCGACAATTCGCGCGCGATCGCGGCTAGTCAATAGAATGAAGGTGCGCGTTAGCATTCGCTCGCGTATGTGTGCGCGTCGCGTGGCACTGGAAACTGGGGAACACCTATCGAACGGAGAACATTAAGGTATATTCATAGATGAAAGTTATTTGCCAGATATATGTTTTATTAAGCAGTTCAATAAAGTTAGGAAAATTAATGGAAATTTAATAAAAATAAAATTAGTAATATTCGAAAAGTTTTACTTTGTAACACATCTACTCAGTATACACAATCAATAAATTTTGTATATTTTATCTTTTTCGTATTCGTTATCTATTTGTGTCGCTTGAAATTTTATATTAGATATTTAAACAGAATTTTTAATAACAGATTTTTTTTTTAATTTTTTATCACTATGAGGGCTCTATTGAAAAGTGCTAGTTATGGGTGACCATCAGTCATAATAAAAAACATAAATTATAGTACAATCTAAGAAGTGCTGAATAATCGATCAATGTTTAATAGATAATTGAATAGGTTGAAAGTACTTAAATAGATATAAAAATTAGATTATTTTGAAAGATAAAAAAAAAGAGGTAGATTAAACATTCCATTAATAATGGAATATTTAATAAAAGCGTTAATGATAAAAATGCAAAAAAATAATACACACACACACACACACACACACACACACACATAGGTTAAGTTACTTATATTTTTGGTTGCATAATTAGTTTTAGTATATATAGATTTTTTATAACAAGACAAATGTAAGTTTAGTATGTTCTATAATTTAAAATTTCGAAAAATTTTCAGTTATACTATATAATAATATCTAATAACTATATAATAATAACTTACGTTGTTGAATATTTCATAAAACGTCGAAAAGTCCTTTTAGTTATTCGAAATTTATTATGTATAATCAAATTATTCTGATCAAAATTAGCTTTCTCTTGCAAAATAATATTTTTCCTCAAAGATTTCTACTTTCCATCTTTTATAAAAAAGAATATTGAAATTCTATTGTTAGACTTATTTTAAATTCTTTTGTAAAAGTCTCTTTTTTATTTACGATCGAATCTCGTTAACTTACGTGCTTTCTTAGTTTCCTCGAACGTGCCTTTCCTTTCCTTCCTCGAAGAATACCGTTTCCACGAAAGATCACATATCATTATGAGTCGGACAGAACTACAACAATCCATGGAATGCTGGAACGGATCTGTCTTGCGCGAATCCCGGATCTATGATGTCTGACGTAAGACCGGAATGACCATCGTTAACGTGTGTATGGACCTTAAACGTGACAACGCGATGGCATTCCAACCGGTAACTCCTGTTCGCGGGGCCTACAAGGATAGAAAGGTGTCTGGCCGGTATAGACTGCGCTCCGCTCCTCTCGGAGCAGTTTGCCTATAAGTGGACGGACACATACAGCGCGATCAACAAATAACGATCTTTAGAAAACAACACCCGAGGCGTCTTGGAAAGCCGACCGGTCAAAGCGCGTGGAATTTTGCATTAATTTTATATTTCTTCGTCACAGGCGCATCCAGCACCTATAATGGTAGCGTAATCAGCACGTCTCAGTCTGCGAACGACTTTTACTTACAATACTTACAGAACGTCGACAGATTCATCGCTAGAAACAGGATGCTATATAATAATCGTTGTTTTCGATCCAGCTTATTCTATGCTGTTTTCAATGAAGTATTCCATTGAAGATAATTTTATATATGTTTCTCAATGAATCTTGATAAGCAATGAGAAACTAACTGAATATACTATACCTGTTTTAATTATGCATATTGCATTCAAAAAGATGCGAAAGAAAGAGAAAAAAGTTTTGACAGAAAGCGATATATATTGATGAATATTGCTTTACAGCACCGATAGTAATCCATGTTAAAGAGAAAGGGAGAAAAAGATCGAAAATACCAGATTACATGCATTGAAAGACTCAATCGTTATTAATGATGGCACATATGGAAATCAGGGCTTCGGTTATCAGATTTCGGAAATGATGGTTTACTGAAGAGACATCGTTATGGTATTCAAACCATTCAGCAACTACTGAGAACGCTTTCGTTACGGTTGAAAAGATGTCTAGTGGATATGGATTGATCCAAAGTGTAGTTCGCTACAATGATTTATACGAGCCGTCAACAAGAAATGTGTCAGCTAAAGTGTTAATCGCGATGGCGAAATGAGCGATTATTAAATCATAACGCGTGTAGGAATGGCTATTAGAGTTCTTCATAAAGTCTCACAGAAGTTTTGTCTGTTTGTGTGTTGTTAATGTTGAAATTGAAGTATAATATTCCGGAAGCCTCTTCAAATAACGATTAGATTCTTTTCCTTTTTCTCAGCTTATAACAAAACAAGAAAGATAATGATTTGTGATTATTATATTATTTAATTTATCGTCAGCAATGTGAAGCAATGTAAGCAGATTTTTTACGTATTATTTTGAACTGTATAAAAATCTAAAAAAATTCTTACATATTTGTGAAAGTTTTAAACAACGAGTTTTTACCATAATAGAAGTCAAATTGTATTTTACTTATTTTTTACAGATTTAAATTTCTCTACTAAAATTTATAATAAAAAAATCAACTGTGCCTTTAAAATTCAACATTATCGGTGTTCAATGCTTAGACTGTCATATTCAAATTAACTCCGAATTATAAGAAAATCAGTTTGACTTCGAAATAAGTTTGTGTGACTATAGAATATGCCATTAAAATTCAGGCGCAAAGAAATATGCCTAACCTAATCAAAACGAGATGTCGTAATAACCGACTTGTCGTTATAATTTTTATTAAATAATAATATGAGATGTGCTTGCTTTTACGGCCACGCCGCATCGGGGCGAACTACCCTCGTTAAACAAACCCCTTCACACGCGCGCGCCGTCCCGGATGACGGAAGTTAACACCCCCGGCTTTACGGACCCTCTTTGCGATTATGTAGGCAGAGCCATGGCACCTTGTACACCCACGCTCTTCCTCGTCGTACGTTATTATGCGTGCTAAAGTGCAGTAGCGTGGGAACAAAGAGCGTGTGGCCAATAGCGTATAGAATAAAATTCCTTTGAAAGATGTCCGTTCTCTTGGCAGGCTAGTTTGTTAAACAAGAGCGTCGCTACTCACTTAAAACTGATAAACTCGAGTATGCATCCTCGTATGAATTTCAAAGATTAAACGTATGAGTATAAAAGTTCGCTATGCTGCGTTTGTTTAAAAGAATATTGCGTATCTCATAAAGAACGCCAATTGTTTTAAATTACTTACTCCCTACGGTGATATTTCATGTTAAAAAAGTTGAAAGATTACGTATATAATTATATAGTTATATGATATAATTTTTAGCAATACACCGTACTTTATATTGGATTTAATTTACAGGGAAAGAATGATTTCGCTAAAATATCTAAAACTACATCCAAATCTAAAAATAATTTTATAAAACTACCAAAATAATGAATGTTCGAACTGGTTGTTAGAGAATCAAAATTTTTTTTTT
>Ga0157364_1000662_pt1 | contig 25274 bp, 17 predicted proteins | sample AttsexASBM2_FD_111476 | JGI IMG/M metagenome (GOLD analysis project Ga0157364, IMG submission 111476) | Fungus gardens microbial communities from leaf cutter ant in Ribeirão Preto, State of São Paulo, Brazil - Atta sexdens ASBM2 | ecosystem: Host-associated > Fungi > Mycelium > Unclassified ... | reverse complement strand
CGTCGCGTCGCGTCGCGTCGCGTCGCGTTTCACGAAAGCGTTCCCAACACGCTTTTTCTGCCTATCGATAAAAATCCAAGGGTACACGTGCACTTGGGCAGAAGCTCCGACTGAGACGGTACAACGATACCTCGCCGTTCTTCTCGTTTTTCCCTCTATTTTGCCTGCTTTTTTTTTTATCATTGTCATTGGGCAACGTTGTGCAAGTTTATAATTAGAACTAATCGGGCAACTAGCAAATGGTTGCGCGATTAGTCCTCTAAGATATAATTATTTATTGGCAAATAATTCCTGGGGCCTACTGATAATCATTGATAAATATAACGGGTAACAATGTGACTGCTGTTTTGAGGCTCCATGTTAAAAAAATATTCAATTCTTACGCTGACAAAAATTTATTCAATACATATTTCTTTGAATAGTACTAAGTAAACTAACAACAAATAAATATTTATTTATTAAAAAAATAATAATTAAATCAAATTAATAGTTATTGTTCCAAATAAATATATGTTTACTTTTAGTAAATATTTACTTGGAATTATTCAAACAAATATGTATTAAAATTTATTTTTGTATTAAAATTATTTTTTTAGTGTAAGTTTTTATTGTAAAGAGAAAATAATCTCTTGAGCAGTTTTTATATCATATTTTAATTGCTCAAAAATTTTTATAATATACAAAGAAAGAAAGTTAATCTAAAATATATTAAAATATTGCGAAAAGATATTCTGGATTTACTTCGTTAATTGAAATATTATTTTCTGTTTATCAGAAATTATTCTTTACTTAATATTCTTTACTTATACCGAGCTTCGTATATCGCTTTTGAATACGCTGCTTTTTTTATAATTTTTTTTATCGGAGATAATTTGACGGTATATGTAGCTTGAATATATCGTGTAACCTTGTAAGAACTTATCTCCTGAGGGTTCGACTGCTGATTACGATTGTGGCACAAGCAACAACTTTAATCACAGCTGTAGTATTCACAATTGTTGCTTTGAACTTTACCAATACCAAAAATAAATAAAAAATCAATAAAAAAATAAAAAATAAGAGGATAAAAATAAAGACTAACAGTTAATTCCTACTGGTACATCAATTACAATGTATCGGCTGATTGATTATCATAAGCAATACGAAGAGTGAGAGAATTATGTAGGAATTACTAATGAGAAAAAGAAAATTTATGGTGAACAAGCAATTTAAATATTACAATATAATTATGCTAAAAATATCGCAATGTAAGAATTATAATATAAAAAACACAAACAGACAAAATTGAATAAATTTACTAAGCAATGAGATATATAAGAAATATGCATAAAAGACAACTGAACTCTCTTTTTTTGGAGATATAAAAGAGACACATGCATGATTCAGAAGATAACCGAACCGAACTGAGATACGAAGAATAGGTGACGTAGGGTTATCTTTAGCTCGTTTCTCCCTTATATGGGTGGCAGGATTTCAGGGTGAAAAGGAAGGTAGCTCTATCCACTTCGCCGACCTACTTCGCCGCAACTGATCTGGCCGAGCGAGCGCTCTGCGGGTATCCGGCGAACGAACGAGCTGACGTCACGACAGCCAACCATCCAGCCAGCAAGCCGCCGGCGTACCAGCTGATCTAATATAACCACTCGATGAGAGAGTACGCCACGTGGATTTCTGGTTCCGTGGACCTCCACGTGCCGTTATGAATGATCGCTGATGAATGCCGCGGCCTGATTCAATCCCTCGTGTGTTACTCGGAACAATTCAACCATCTATCGCAAGAAAAGACGCTTCTTTTCGAAAGTGGCAATACGTTTTGTAAATATAATGGAATAATGATTTATTGTAATATTAAATTGATGGTATTGGCTCTTGTGATTATGTACGACAATAATTGTGACTAAAATTGATGAGTATAAACGATTACAATGATACAATGTCGAAATTAATATATAACAAACACAGAGTGACTTCATTAGCTGTGAGACGTCTCGTTGTCGACGTTCCGTATCGCTTTAATTCGCGATGAGGATTAGCATCATGATAGAGAAATTGTCTGTTTTTTTTTTTGAAGTTATAGTAACAGTTAATATCGGATGAGAGTTAAATTGCGGAATAATGCTACATTATAATACACTTCAGCCATTGTAAAGCTTTCGATGGACACTTGTGATTTGAAAGCGTCATTACATCGCGGGATGATGTACGATTACACCTTTGTGCGTGTGGTCGCAGTTTCGTGGTATTTGAGTGACATCTTCGAATGAGTAACTGTTAATATTTCAACCAAAGAAAATTACTGGACGAGTGACAAGCGGTCAATAAAGTATCGTGACATTTAAAGACGCTCTTCCTATTTTTACGTATATTGTTATTGGCTATTTGGTAATACGTTTTATGAACAATAAGCATTTTTATATTGCATAAAAACTCATCAACAATATATCTCTTAAATCTTTACATGCACGTCGACAATATATCATTTTTTCTAATAAACATTTATTAGATGTATTATTTTCTTATACGGTCTGATCTAAGTTACTTTATATTTTAAATTAATCTAGTTTACAGCCTGAACTAATTTAATTTATAACTAACGCAATGCAATTTTATTATGTTGCGCGTTACTTTTATATGGAATCATTACGGAAAATCGTGAAAGAATGTTTTATAAATGATTGCACTATAAATAAAAATGTGATTGCATGGTTATGTTTTTAGCGAATAGCCTTTACATTCGTATTATCGACACGTGGCGTTTCGGCGCAAGGTGCAAGGTCACGGTCTTCTCTTGCTGAGTCATCCTCGCGGCGCCTATAGCCGCCATCTCGATCTTTCTCCTCTTTACCTCTCTTTCCCATTGCTTTTCTTACTATTGCTTGTTAACGTATAATTTTCCCAGCTGTTTATTGTTTCCTCATTTACCGACTTTACCTATAAGTTAGTCTACAATGTTACGGAATGAGCATTGCATTATTAAGAACTTCGCTAACTTATTTATAAGTTCCCCGGAGTAGACTACAGCACGTAATCATACATAACGACACTTATATAACTTTGATGGATTTAAAAAATGAATCCCTCTTATCAATTTTAATACAAAAATGATCTTGTATATTAAAAGCAGGGTTTAATAAATTTAACGACATTTCTTTTGAAGATATTATAAGATTTTAATAATCAATTTCATTATTCTTTTTTTTTTTATATTCTAGATATATATATAATATTAAATTTAAATGATTTAACGATTATTGATTTATTATAATAGCATAAACGTTAGTAGATAAAATAAGAGAAATTATTATTTGAAGAATTATAATAAATTTAACAAAGTTAGATGTTTGATAAAAAAAGAATAAAATCTGTCGTAATTCTTTTATATCCGCAAATAATTTTTATTGTGAAATTATTTTACACTTTAAATTCTGGAATGTTATATTGTTAAACACTGCAACCTGTCTGTTAGTTTCATCTTTAATCATGATTATTTTGAGTGCAAGGGAATATGAATGAAATTCCTAGTGTTGTTTACAACTAACAAACATTTTATCCTCGCACTTTAACTGAAAATTTATGCTTACGTGACGTTTCGCATGCGTGCTTACAGCTGACCTTTATGATGAAATCCATGCGCGCGATATTCGTGATAATATATACGTTCGTTCTTCTCATATTGTTGCGTGACGATTCATGTGAGGTACGTTACGCGTGGCATGCTATAGATATGTGCGGAAATTAGATAATGAAATATTTACTAGAACTCGGCAGTTTTAAAATAAAATAAATATAATGCATATTAAACAAAGTATATTTTATGATGTCATGTGAATATAACAACAAATAGGAAATAAAGGCTCTCAACGATTAAGTTGGATTTTTAATACTTAAATAATTTGATGTGAATTTAATTTAATTTTAGTCTTAAAACGCAATCCTAACAGAATTAGAGTAGCAATATCACAAATTAAATGGCAAACAATTTAATAATATTGTGTGCTCATAAGCATCTTAAAAAGATTTAATAATCTGATGCTGATAATCTTAAAATTCGTAAATATTACATACTTATCTTATACAATCATACATCTGGACGTTATACAAAAGATTTAATAGAAATAGTTTACAGAAGGGGGGATAAATATATTTATGTTTATTTTCATTATTATATCTTTATTATTAACTTTCTTATTCAATTTGTTTTTTTTTTATTATTTATTTATTTTTTAATATTAGGGTAAAGTTCTATAAATATATTTTTAAAAAAGAATACATTAATTAATTTATCAATAATAATAATAATAATATTTTTAAGAATTATTGTAGGCTTGATAATAAATTGAATTTTTTTTACTTCATTTTATTAATTTGTACTGTCAATATAATTGACAAATCAGTATTACAATACCTAAATCGTGTTGGAAGTATGAAAAAAATAATGATGTTAGTAAATGTAAGTGGTCTATCAAATCACAGATTCCGTGCGGACGTGCGAGCGGTCGGAAGCGCGCGAAGAAGCCTTTGAAGCCGCCGCCGAGAAGCGTCAACGACGTCCCGCTTCATTGATTGCGAATTCAACCGTCCACAAGTCCCGTGGTCGTCCGCTACGCGCATTCGTTGAAGTAAAAAAGAAAGAGGAATAGACGAGAAAAAAAACATCTCCTTGCTTCCAATTTTCTTAAAAGCCCTCGCGTTAGGAGGCGAGATAAGATGAGTGGGTGTTCCGTGTTCGATCTCAATCGTGGTCGAAAACTCGACGCGCGTTACGCGTGTAAATGTGCGTGCGCGTGTATCAGAGTCCTCTTGATCTCTCTTTCTTTCCCTATGTTGGCGTCTTGATTCGGACTCTATCTTGTTGATAGTTGTACTGAAATACTTTGACCATGGACATTTATCGCCCAACGGAAATGTCTTTTTTTAAATAGCAATGATACGCGCAGCTGTCTGTATGCGAGGTAATTAAAATAAATTGATGTAGATAAATATATAATGATTTAAGAGTTCAAGGAGCGCAGTCTTTTAGTATTGAAGGATTCGAGCGTTAGTATTTCGTGTAATTAACGCGAAGCCTAAGAAACTCGAAAGATGGTCTATGAAAATTTAATTATACAAAATAATACACACGTTTGACGATTAAAATAAAATAATTTCAAATATTAAGGCCCAGTTTCATAACTTATAGTTAATTCTTAACCGAGGTTTAACTTGTTCCTCATCTCTTTCTAATGCTAGACTTGGAAAGACTGCGAGTTGTGAAACTGAGCCTAAATGTTAGTACCTGTTCAGCTTTTACTAATAAGACTTTACTATATAGAATTTATTGATTAAAATAAAATATCAATTTCAAATGATGTAAAATTTATATGCTTTATAATTTTATTTATATGCTTTATAATTTATTTGTCCGCAGGAGCGTCGAGACGGTGGACGACGGCTCGGTGACCACGAGTGTGACGGTCGCCGAAGTCGCTGATACTCAAGAACGGCAACCGCAGCAGCGGCAACAACCGCCGCAATCAAAAGGTAACGTCGGGGTTGGTCGGCGGGTTGCTAGTCAGAACGTTGCGTTGAGCAACGGAAACGGTATCAGCAACGTTGGCCGTGTTGCGTCACGCAGCCACATGGAGCAGGAGAAGCGAATGCGGCGAGAAATCGCCAACAGCAACGAGCGACGTCGTATGCAGAGTATCAATGCCGGATTCCAATCGCTGAGGACATTGCTACCGCATCACGAGGGCGAAAAGCTATCTAAGGTAAGTGGCTTTTATGTCGACCCCTGGCCAGAGTCGTGTGTATTTTATTTTCGAATAATCAAATTATTATTATTTATTGTTATTTTATTTATTTACAAAATAATATTTTACGGAAATCTAATATTGGCTAATTTATTATTGAAAGACAGTAATTAATTATTTATTTGGAGCAACAACAATGCTTTTAATATTTGTATAAATAAGTAATTAATTATTGTTTGTTTTTAATATTAAATTGGCCATTATTAGATTTCTGTAAAGATTAGTAATTAAAAAATAGAATTATTATATAAATAAATTATAATATTATATAAATATTATATATTAGGTAATGAGATATTTTTAATATAAATGAGATATTTTTAATATAAAATTATCTCTGATTATTGTAACGTACATCACGTATAATGAAATATATCGTGAGCTTAATTTTAATAAGTATGTAATGTTTTAATGTACGTAAAGTTAATTTTTTTTTTATAATTGATTTTTTTATAATTGATGAGAAAAATATTTTTTATTTTCCACGACTCTGGTTTGGGAACTAAAAATGTGTTTTTTTTTTGTACATTGTACGTTGGTATTGTACAAGAAATCAGGTGTGCCGATACGAGAATGTGCGAGGCATACTTGGTATCATATTATGATCAATCTTTTTGGTTGAAATGAGAATTGTATCCATGCGAAGTGTTACCATTATCGCCGTATTCCTCGTAGCTTGAATCGCTTGCTCATTCGGTATGAATCATTGTAAAAGAACTGAAGAACACTTCCTCCAATAAATTTTTCCTGTGCTGGAGGATAGTCGATCAAGCTTGAGTAATAAGCTCATTCATCCATTCATCGCTTCGTGTTTACGTCTTTCCATGGATACATTAGAAGGAATGCACAATCATTGCATGTGTCTTATAAGAGAGAAAAATATTGTCAAATCTAAAAAAAAAAAATTAATTATTAATAAATGTTTTCATTTTTATCACATAAAATCGCAAGATGTTTAGATCTTGATGAAAGTCATAAAGCATTAAACATTAACTTAATTTTGTCCAAGCTCCGCGCAAATAGATTAGTCGAAAATCATTGCATGAGGATAATTCGAATCTTAATGCACGATTGCTTATATTGTGCAAGTAGTGTCTCATCACAAATCGCAAAGCATAATTCTTTTTTTTTTCTTTCCTTTGTCGTAATGCATCCAAACTTGGAAAATTCTCATTTCGTCCATGTGCAAGATGTGGCGTGCACGAAATATCTTTTATGCCGCGCTCGTGCACAAAAGGAAAATCGAGATACTACCGCTAGTATCGTAAGAGTGGGTCACGCCTTTGTACTAGTACCACCTTACGATTTTTTTTTGACTTTCCGTTTGAACACTTCGAACTCCAGCGACGCACTCAATCGATATGTGATTATTTCGGATCGTTGGGACGTTGTGCGAGTATTTGAGCATCCAATAGTCCAAGTGGAGTCGTCAGGAATTGTTTCCCACAAAATGTTATATATGAATACTCGTTGGATGAATTCGTGACTCCAATTATCGGATACAATTGATAGAATTGTTTACTTCTTCGCAGTAGCCCCGAGTTTCCATTACCATTAATCTTTAAATGCATTCGATTGTAAATATTTATTGTTTCCGTACAGTAATAAAAATTAAAAGCACAGTATTGGAAATGACGAATTTTATATATATATATGTATGTATGTATGTATAAAATTTGTAAATAACATAATTAATGATATGCATTTAGACATTAATTTATATCTTTGTTTAGCGGTATTAGATTTTATGGAAGACCATACAAGAAAAATAACGATGACAATGAAAAATAATGCCGTGGAAATCCGACTGATCGATTATGCATGATTTATTGTCTTGCAAGATATTTTTATAATTTATTTTCTTTAAAGGGAAGACTCTTCTCGATATTAGCGAAAAATAAAAAAAAAACACCGATACTTTGGTCATACAATTCGAAAATACCGCTGGCATGCAATGACGCTCTCATTAAACACATAAATGAATCGCATTTTATTTTTTGCCTAATTTTGCACGTATACAGTGCCGAAAAATGAAAACAAAAAAGAATTTTCTCTGCATTCGCCAAATAAGGAATTTCGGTACGTATTTGAAGACTTTCTAATCGTTATTTAAAAAACGCAGACGGATCTCGCGCCTCAGAATAGCGAGTTAAGGTGGTACCATCCGACCGGAAGAATTTTATTACATTACTCGGCCAACACGCACGATGTCTGGCCGATTCAGATTGACGTGGACCGGAAATGGCGACCTACCTCTCTCTTTTGGCGAAGGTGAATTTGTCAATAAAACTCAATCGTTCCCTTTGCGTTTGCGCGTCGTGATGTTACGCAAGCCGCCGCCACTGGCGGCCTTTATGAATCACCGCGCGCTTTGAGTCTTCGGTCAATTTTACCACGTGAAAGTCGGCATCCGATCCCACGCTATACAACTAAATCCTCGTACAATCGGTTTGGATCGCTCGCCTAGTTATACCGGGACTTAAACCATTAGCTTCACAGTCGTGTGACAGCATTCGTTTAATTTTTACGCTTGCCAGAACGCTGACGTCATTACTGTCAAGTATCAGCTGATGCGAATGGCCCGATCACATGATAGGTGTTCAGGTTCTATCTATATTGGTGTGTTATTTTTGACGTTCCATGTATCTTTGATTTTCAATCTGAAGTGATACTAAGAATAAGTAGGAAATGTTTACAATATTTTTAGTTTAGTTCTTCACAAATTTCATTTTATGATTTTACGATTTTTTGTGATAGAATATTTTTTATTCATTTATTTTATAAAGTAACATCTTGTCTTGATTTTTAAATAATAATTTTGTTACGTATAAGATTATATTAATCTAACAATGATTAATAAACATATGTATGTGTGATTTATTGTCTCTTAATAAATATATAAAATAAAGTTTGTACAAAAAAATAAAATTCGATATCAGACGGTACGGTTAGCGTACCCGCTGTTGGGTATGAATACGACGGACCCTCGTAAATCTTTACCTGCGAACTTGTTCCCTACAGCTTTGTGCCACCTTTGTGAAGTAAGGTCAATCGTGGGAACGGACTACGGCGAGTATTTCACGGCGCAAATACTAAGCTGATTATACTAAAGTCGCATTTCTCGGAGAAACATTGATACATAGGATATTGGAAATTTATTGAATTGTCTTTTATCTGCGATTTCTTTAAATAAATTTGAATTTTTCTTTTAATAAAATATTAAGATATCAATAATTTTACAATTATAAATAATTGAATAAGGAAGAGTTTTTTTTTATATTTTTTAATTAAAATTTAGAGATTTAATAAAATCTTATTTCCTTATATCAATCGAGTTTATTTTAATAGATTTCGTAATTTGAGATTCAGTTAAGATATTCAGTTGGAAGGCTAGCGAGACAAGAATTTCAGAAGCCTTGAGGAGATGTTTGGAAAGCAGAGAATCGACATGGAAATGAGCCACGCTAATAACATTCCGCCGGCGCGTTTAAAAATAGCACCGACTAAAAATTGCGCAACGTCGCGCTCGGACAACGCGGTCACGCAGGGGTTAAGAGTTAATCGGGTATTTAGCGGGGAATGTGGACCGCGCGAGAGATGTGACGGGACGAGACGAGGCGCCAAACGCCGCGGTGCCTCGTGAGACGATTAAAGGTAGGCATACAATGCGCATGTGTGTCAGTCGGGACAAGAACCTCGACAGTCGCGTGACTCGTAATTGGCGTTGTGAACTAACAGCTGATCTCGCGCTGATCGCAAGTCGCAGCGCGCTGCGTAATCGAGCACGTGTCGTATACGTACGATGCTCCTCTTTACATTCGTCATATCGACTCGTAATCTATCGTCTATGTCGTAAAAATACAGCTAACTTTCTGTTATATTTTTAGATAAAATTTAGGGAAAAATGTTTTGTTAAGTAATTGTTGAACATTTAAAATTTATGTACTTAATCTTGAATATCTCAAAATTCGCGATTCGAAATGTTATGCTGAGAAAATATTCGAAAAATCAAGTAAAGAAGTTATTTGTAAATATTTATTTTAAGCAGTAGTTTTTAAGATAACGACGGTTTGAAAATAGTCTATTACAGACTATGTTTAGACGATCATCTGTGAACATTACTGTGTTGAAATGCGCGCTCATTAATGGCATTAATACTATTGCACGATATACGCGCGACTTATGGACAGGTGGCTGTCTAGACGTAGTCTGTAATTGGCCATAGATCATTAAACCTTTTTATTATCTCAAAAATTGCTGCTTAAAATAAGAATTTGCAAATCACTTATTCAATTGCTTGAGAACCTTTTTATTAGAATATTTTGAATTGTAAAGTTTTGGACACTTTGTATAATATTGGACTATTTATTTTATTTTCGCACAGGTAATAAGGTCTCTTCATTGTGTATATGGAAACATTTAAATAACGGTATAAATACATTAGATTGTGCGAGTTTTGTTCGGAGTGCCATTTACTCGATGGCTCGAGATCTCGTTATTACCAAACGATGTTACTTCATGAAAGGCGGTCTAATTATCTCGCGCGTGATTCTTTTTGAAACTCCCCGTGACCTCGAAACATGGTATATACGTGCACCGGTTTCGTTCGCGCCGCTTCCACGTGTACCGGTAATTCGTGTACGTGTGTTGCCTCTGTGTATGTATGCGTACTTTCGCAACGCGATATTTCGCGAGCCAGTCAGCCAACCACATGGTTCAATTCCCACGCATTTCTCTCGTGCCCTCGCTCCCTTCGGTCCCGGTTTTTTTCGCCCCCCTTCCGTCTCTCATTCCCCCTATCTCTATCTCGCTTGCCTTCGTCGTCGATCTTGTGTCCCTTCTTCTTCCTTGGCATGGCTACGAAGGCCAAACCCGGATCGGCGAATTTCGCGCGAAGCCCTGGCCCACTAAGGGAGACGTCTCAAAGAGCGGCGGCTCTTTGGCAATATTAACAAGCCCACAATCTCCAAATACGAACGCTCGATTGCTCTGAACTTCTTCTTGCTGGTTACTTCCCGTAATGGAGAAAGGCGTGACCACGCTTTCGTCGAATCCGATCATATGAATAAACTTAAAGGATAATCATTTGCTCTTTTTGTTCCCTTTGAATCATTTTATCGTTTTGTTGGTTACACACACACACACACTCGTCGGGTTATATATCACTTAACTCTTCACTTTGGAATTTCTTCTTCACATACCAAATTTAAAAGAGATATTGCCGAAATTAATTTTTCAGCATTAAACTTTTTAATGGACATTTTAATTCTTTGGATTTTTAATTGTTACACTAAATATGTGTAAAAATGTTTTAAGTTATTCTTCGTAGACATATATTTTTATTTTATTTCCGGAGGTACTCTGGATCTTTTTTAGCTCAATTTTTTAAATGCGTTCTTGGCTTTTAAAAAATTTTTTTTAACTTTGTTACATTACAAAATAGTTATTTAACTCGAATGTCAAAACCTTTATTTAATAAAAAAATAAATTTTGTGCCAAGAAATTTGAGAGTAAAATTTTGCCTGGATAAAAAAAGACCCAATCTGTTTATATGAAAGGTTAAAAATTAACGCAAAATGACTATTGTTTTCATCATATAATCTGATTCATTTGAATTTTCGAGCTTTAGCGAAATTTTTTATTTAGGAAAATAAGATGTATGGAATAATCGTACGTTTCTCATGAGACATTCTCGGGCCTTTTGTGCGCGCGTAAACACAGGAAGGCACAGTGCGCATCGGAAACGAAATAAAAGGAGGGCACGCGCAAATGAGCGCAGACGCCTCGACCCATTTTCATTTAGCGCTCGCCAGACAGAAATAAAAATAAACTGCCTCTGTGCTCCTCTCGTGCCTTTAACGAAACTCGATTCGAGGCTGCCGTGCCACGGCTAAAGAGAGCATTTTGCGCGCGTAATTGCGTTTCACGCCGCGTGGGAGAGGCCGGCTTCGATCGATTGCTCGAACCGATGAACTCCGCCAATCCTCTTATCCTGTATTCGATTTTCCTACACATTTCATGCGTGATAAATAGTTTATATCGTACTACGATCTTCCGCCAATAATACATTGATGTAATCTAAAAGAGCGGTTTTATTTGTATTTATATATTTTAATGGCAATTTATTGACGTTGGACGTGATTTTGAAAGGCATATAATACACTTTGAATATAATAATACTACATAACATAATTTAAATTAACTATATCAATAAATATAATCTCTTTGCGCTTTTGCCACTCAAAAATGAAAATAGATTCCACTCGAAATATGAATAATTCCCCCTAATTTGATTATCCCTCTTGTGATAATAAACGAATTAACCAATGACGATAGTCAAAGCCGCAAACTTGTTAATTTTCAACGAACAAACGTTTTCCTGCAAGTTCTCAAGCCGGGAATCACGCGACTGGCGAGACCAGACTAGATGAGAACTTCTCGCAATTTTCATTGAGAGCCGTCTCCTCGTGAAGAGGCTGCGCCGGGAAGCACCGTTGGCGTATGAGCTGCATTCATTTCCATGAACTCTCAACGCCTCGTTCGAGGTTGGATTGCGTCTCGCCAGTCTCGCGAGTCGCGTCCCCCTTGCCCTTTGCTTTCCCATTCTCCGTTCATTCTGTCTTTCTCTTTCTGACCACAGGCGGTCGGTCGCGAACGAGTGCTCCCCCTCTTTTTCTCTTTCGGTGTGAGGCGTATATTTTATTCTTCTGCTCTCCGTCGTTCCCTTACGGTGTAGTCTCGCCGATCTTTGTGGTAGTAGGCAAGGACGGCGGGAACCCAGACGTCACGTGCTTTGTCCGCCTGGCTCTCTCGCCTTTTCTCTCCCCGGATCTCCGTATAGTACTCTACTACGAGATGCGCGCGTGCTCGTGCACACGCATACACGCACACTGGCTAGAACGAACTGGCTGCGCGATGTAAGACCCATCTTACGTCGTGCAAGAATTGAAGTCGTGCAATGCAAGACTTCATCTGTCTCGCAATTATGTATGTAACAGCTATGACTATACAACAAAACTTGTAACAATCATCATCATCATCTGTCATCGCATAAATAATATACAATTGCAATTGTATATCTGCGATACAGATGTTTTATATATATATATATATATATTACGTTATATTATGTTTTACATTATATTGATCATATCGTATTTTCTTTTATATATTAAATGTTAAATGTGTGCACAAGAGAGTTGCATTATCTATCTGAATTGAAATCTCTTTAATAGAGTATTCTAAAGAAAGAAATGTATTATTTCATAACTTGAGTTTTCGCGGAATAATGATTTTTATAAGTGTTTTGCATTTCACGACTTCAATTATGGCGCACGGTATTGCAACTCTCTGGAGATTTCTACAAGATTGCATACAGCAACATAGCTGTTGTACGTGCAATCGTTGCGGCAGTCAATTATACGGAAGTAGAATCTTCTCTCTAATTTATACGCGATTCTTATACGCTCGAAAAGCATCAATCGTTTGTATGATGAATCTGAGTTGACCGATGCCAATGATGGATAATAGCGTAAATCGCCGAGTTCTTTCTAAAATAGAAAATTTAATATTAAATTATATTTTGTAATCATGTAACAATAATTAATAGTACAATGATGATTATTAAAGCATTTAATGAGTTTAATATAATAGTTATAACTATTGAAGAGCATTGTGATTTTTAATTGTTGTTTAGAACGTTATATCTGTCCGCAGTACAATCAACGTACAGACGAAAATATCATTTTATTACTAAGAAAAATGATTACGTAATTAATTTTCTTTCTTTTAAATAACGGTTATTTTCAACAAAGAATATTTTCTTGATAATAATCTTAAAATATATTTATTATATAATAATTTTTTAGAAAGCTCATTGTGTACTCAAAACAAGAATTTTTTCTTTTGAAGAATATTTTAAAATTGATCGAAGAAGCGACGTTATTATAATAAATAAATTTGTTTTTACTTAATAACCTTGATTGAAATAAACTTACTGAGATTTTTTTTCAGAATATATTTTGAATAAATTTGACGCCTGTGAATTTATAATTTGCGGAACTTTTGAAATATTTGGAACAAGTAATTAGTACTTGCGTACAGTGTTTTTCTATGTGTACAATTGTGTATGAAAAGTTATTAATTTCATTTCGCACGTCGAGTAATGTAAGTTTGGAGAAACGTGCAACGGGTTGACGCAACTTGTCACAAGTTAGTTACGCTGGATTTTTGCATGGTACAAAACAGGCTTAAGAAACACAGAATTAACTACCGGCGACGCTGCCGCGCCCTGCTCAACCGGGCCTCTCTTTTTCGTCACTGCCTCTCTCGCGTTTTAGTATCCACCTTTCTTCCTCTCCCGTCTCTCCTCCGCTCTCCATCGCAACGCACGTCGTCGTTTCTCTTGCGCATCACGCCATACATATTAAAAACCATGCAGTAAGTGGGAATAATTTTTCTGCATCCCGATATTTCCAAGAAGCTTTTGGGAAGTGGGAATTTTAGGCATGTTGATTTATGTTCCCGTATTAAGTTAACTATATAAGCAGCAGGTGTGATGAGAAATGTGAGAAAAAGGATAATAAAAAACCGTAATAACGACTCTAATGAATGACCCTAATGAATTATCCGAAAAGAGAGATATAAAGATAGTATTTTATGTATATATTGACGAATATACCTGAATAATTTTCTTTTGTCTTATTGATTAGTCATTGCATCATATAAATAATTAATTTCGCATACTTAAATCTGTGAAATATGTTTTTTGTCTACTTGGCGAATATCCTTGATATTCCGAGGATGAAAGATCCTAATCTCTGAAAACTGTAGTCTTTTTACATATCTAGAAGTATCTTGGACGGGAATCAAGGTGCGCCATATGCACCTTGATGCATCCAACCTTTTTTACCGATTGGCTTCTCGCGCGGCCACTTTTGTTGCTCGACGTGGCGGGCCAAACGGGCAGGGCCCCCCCAAAGCATATGGGTCACTTTGTTACTCTCTTCTTTCTTCTTCTTCGCCTGAACTCTCTCCTTTGCCACGGACTCTGCACACCCGTCCCTTTGTCCCACTATTTCCCCTGCCCTTTCTCTTTTACCAGTGCGCGAGCGGCAAAGGTAACTTTGGCTTACCTGCTGCCGACGCCGATACAGCTGTTGATTTCTCCAAGGTGTCTCTCTTTTTATGTATCTTTTTGTACATCTCTTTTTATTAAATACTATTATTACGCAAAATAATTTTTACGCGGGGAGTTGTTGTTAATTAGAAAATAAATTGTAATCCAAAATAATTGAGATATATTTTTTCCGAAGTTGATCGAAAAATGAATTTTTTAATTAACAGTTTTGAAACTGTGATTGACTGAGCGTCGTCTTCCACATTATATTAAAACGATATGCTAATAAGTATTTGTGAGCGTCATTTTTTTACACGAATGTGTCACGTATTGAAAATAAGCATATTACGTATTTATATAGTCAAGTTATAATATCATAACACGATTATTACGTTAAATATTATAAACTGTTATGCTTCGTCTGTGACTTCAGGTTTTTTTTTTTGCGCATTCCTAAGTAACGAATCACGTTTGTGCTCAGACGGGCGAAGATAACAGTTTTGAAATGCAAGGACAGCGATATTAGTACAAAAATAAATCTACTACAACTAATGAATTTCTCGAAATTGTTATCGAAGCGATAAAATAGCTTCTCATTGATTCGAAGAAAAAAATACAAATTTAATGTATTTCTTCAAACTTTCATCTCGATATTAAGAATATTTCAATTGCACTTACTGAATGACGACTGTTAAATTTTCCCTCACTTCTAAAAGCTTTCCCTTTTACATTTCTTATTAGTCGATTGACTCAAATTGCACTTTTCCATTCCGTCGGTTCAATAGTCTATAGTTCCGTAAGTCGTAAATAATCGCAAGCCTTGTTGGAGTGACATAACGCAAAGACAAATTGTCCTCGCGCCGGAAGAAATATTTAGTGTCGAGCGCACTCGAGTGAAGCTAATAATAATGTTGGCGCCGATAATCGTTCGCGGAAAAACTGTTGATTTAAATATCTACGTTCCGAGCTTATTCGGTCGACAGAATCATTCGTATGACAGTGAATAACGCTGATGGCATTATTTACGCGACGAATATGCAATGCTCCGGGATCCGTTTAACACATGTAATTTACGCGCGAGCCGCGCGTAAATCGCACGATCGCGTACGTATAATAGTCTCGCGCACGTGCGAGCCTCAGCGGTACCCATGCTTTGTCACGTAACAACACGAGAGGAAATAGATTGCTATAGTTATTAAAAGCGTGTCGGGCCGTTTTGGTTAGCGAGCTGAACATTCTCAAGGGAGTCTGCGCGAATTCACTGCGAGTTCATGGGATTTATTACTGGATTTACTTCGCTATATTAGTGCAGGACGATCTGGCGAGAACTAAATCCCATTTTAGTCTTCTCTGCGAGACACATTGCTATAATAATATTTCATGATTTCCGTGAGTTTTCTTGCTTCAAACAAACAAAACAGAAATTATATGTATTCAATTTATACATTTTTTGTGTTTTTTTTTCCTTATTTTTTTATTTATATTTTTTATTTTTGTTTACATTTTTTTTCTGTATTTTTTCTACGATACTTTAAATTTTCGGTATTTTATAAATTGTAAAAATAAACTTATTTTGAAAATATAATATGTTACGAAGGTAATAAAGATTAACACATCAATTTTAAAATTGTTAATTCTGTTTTGTTGTTCTGTTTTGAATATATTTTTTCGCTCGCACAAAGCTTTCATGTGTATCAAAATGTCCCATAATTATTGCAGATCCTATATTTTAATAGCATAGAAAATAATTAAAGTTTTCTATAATAAACGCTCTTTGGAAACAAAATCTAAGCAAGAGAATATACAGATTTAATACGCGTGCAATTTTGTTATTCACTACTTAGATGATATCGATCTTTATTACTATTTTATCTCTTGATTTCTTATATGCGGATATTAAGTGTACTATAAAATTCAGTGAATAATTGACAGAAAGTTGATTACTAATCGCAAACTTTAATTGCTAGATATAAATTATTTAATTCTCTAGTTTTCAATGAAACTGAATGGTTCATTATATTCGATTTAAAAAAAATTGTTAAACATAATGTTAAATCGATATTTTCAAAGAATAAAATTTATCTTTATATATTTTTTGATGAAAATCACGTAATATAATTATTTTTTCCAAATTCCTTTCGTTTCCAGAGAAATAAAATTTGGTTAAGTAAGCCAGGATAAAAATGAGTCGCTATATTTTTAAGATTTAATATCGTTTTCTCAATCTGTTAAAATTATGCAGATACTTTTTCGGTCGGAAATAAGAGTTAGTTTTATCCTTGGACTAAGCGCTAATTCATGCAATAGGCTATTCATCAAAATTAGTTTATTACTGAAGAAAATGAATGTATTAGATGATAATCATGTATAATATTTTAGATATTTCGATGAAATAATATTCGACTTGATGCTCAGCACGTCATTGTTTTTTTCCGTACGTATAGTATGTTTACATCGGACGATCGCTCTTACCGGCATCACGTAACAAGCCTTGAGCAAAGTAACAGTAACAAGTAACGGCAGTATCCACTCTGCGTTACTACATTATTGTCATTTGAAGTACTAATATTCCTTACAAATACTTAGCGATTTATAGTTTATGTATACGAATAAATTTGACAATCCAATTGACAATATAAGAAGGCCTTTTATCGAAGCAGATATTTGTATATTTGCTCTCTAAATCTGAATCAGTGAATAATCACTGATATCAGTGCCAAGTATGCCACTGGTAATCAGTAAATTTAATGTGAAATCCTTACCTTAGCTAATCTTTATTATGTGATCTAACTAACCTTGTTTTAGTGCTTAAATTCAATGATATTGGAAAATTGAAAATTAATTTTAATTATATAATGTAACTCTAATTTTCCTTTTTTAGTTGAACTTTACTGATTACCAGTGCCAAGTATGTCACTGGGTAATTAGACTATATTAATTGATTCAGATTAAGAGAGTGACTTATCTGAGACGATAAGTAACGGAAATTGTAAGATACATAGTTTCATCGCGATGATCGCGGACGATAACTAGTTCTATAATTTAGATCTTTTCATTCGACGAAATTTTATTGTCAAATTTTTTTAAAATAAAAATTCTTGTTCCGAAATAATAGAGAAAACTTTTCTGATAATGTAATAGAGACGTTGAAAAGTTTTGAATTCTTCCACATTTTTTTGAAACATAGAATGTTATAAAAATTTGGGTTAAACAAAAAAGATTCAGATGAAAGAAATAAAAATAAGATTGCAGATAAAAAAATAAGGATACCTCAAAGATCTCATACTTCAATTAATTAACATTATTTTCGGATTAAGAGCGCGGAATACTTACGCGAATTGCTGAATTGTGGGTCAACTTTAAACGGAAAAAAGTACAATGTAGAGCGCCTACTTATTAAAATAACGCGTCATGGGATTTATTTCTTCTAAAAGCATTGTACGTTTTGCAATGCAGAACTGCGATCGTATCTTCAAACAGTTCATCGCATCTTAATTAATCATTATCTAGAGTCTCTTAATAGCATCGCGTAGCATTAATAAAAGATTACCGATAAGTATTTTCGAATTTTTCAACCTTCAAATGACAAAACGTCATTAATTAACGTCGAGCGACTCGTTTAAGCTATAATGTATACAACTCGTATTTTGATATTTGCGTAGCGTAAATATGTCTTTCATACATCGATGATTTGTTGAAATTGTCTGTCGCTCGGGAATCGCATTATTCATACTAATTTTCACCGCTGGTGCCGAATGGATTGCCTCGTGTAATTGTCTTTTTTTCGTGTTATTTTTCCATCGTGCAATCTACTAAAGTGCATATCGCGTGTTGGGAGTATACTGTGCAAAGTGTCGTGCGATCATCGTTTTCTGGTAATTACTGTCCGTGCGATTGTAATTAGCTATGATATTGCGAGTGACTATTGAGTGAGTGCCATAAAAGAGCGGAGACCGTCATATCTTTTTTTGTCCAAAATTAAATATCGTATCTTCTAATAAAACATTTAGATTTTTTCCAATATTTACATATTAAACATGAATAAAAAAAAATGGGAAATATTTCGTAATCACATAATTTATTTCATTTAATTTAATAAAAATTACATTAATTAATTATCATTTTTACAATTTGTAATTTTTATCTTAAGCTGTCATTTATGTACCCAAATATTTTTAAAGAATTAGACTTTATATCATTTGAAACAAAATGAAATCATACGGATGATTGATAAATATCACGGGACTGAATAGTTTTATATAAATTATCTTTATAGTGTGCACCTGCAGATAAAAATCCGAAATACAATTAGCCAAACAATAAATATCGTCTGAGCTAATAAAAATCAATGGGCATAGAATAAATTACGCACACGGAAAAAAATTAAATTTTAAGAAATATTCATTTGAATAGTGCCAACTAAACATTTCCTTACAATAAATAAACATTTACTTAATAAAAAGAAATGATAATGAAATCAAATTAATGAAATTCTTGTACCAAATAAATACATCTCTATATTTAGTAAACAAATATTTAGTTGGCGCTATTTAAACAAATAATTTATTAAAATTTAGTATATTTTTTAGTTTATAGTGTAGTACAAATAATTAACAACGTGAGTGCACAAACTTTATGCGGAATTAAACGGCTGATTTTCATCAACAATGCTTGGACTTAGCGAGGACTTTTATGACTTCGATTTTTGTATCAGGACTTTCTACTTTAATTGATTTTGAAAATATACGCTGTTAAGGTATTGTGTGGCAGTTTATTTATCTCCGACGAATAGTATAGCACTGTCTTTGTTGTCGCTATGCAACGGACACAGGTCCTTCTCCTCATCGACCTGTTCCGTGGACACACCTTTAAGTCAAGAGTCATCAGTTGTATTTATAGAACGTGACTCGGTGATTGCCGTTTGCTGGTAACAAGTCGCCCTAATGACGCCATTGTGTGCTATGTCTGTTGCACCTGCATCCCTGCAGCCTTGTGCTCGACTCTCTCTTTTTTTTCACCGATCCACGTGACTTCCTGGCGCATATGCGACGTCGGTTTTCACATTTAATTTCGACGCGCGATCAATTCTTCTTTTTCTATTTGAATGTCCAAGTCTTTTCTGTTCAAAAAATATTAATTATACGATGCATTTATCGTAACTCGTTTCTAGCATTAACTATCTACTGTTGTACGCGATGGTAAAGCTCTAGATATATCAAAGTAATGAAATCCTTTTATCTGAACCGAAATGCCGACGACTTTCTTATTGGCTATTTCGACCACTATTTTGGTCCTAGTGGCCTGTAGACCAATAAACGCTTAGTATTATTGGTATGTGATACAGTTAGTAAATCGAAAATGGACCTTTGTGCTACTTTGGTATATCTAAAGCTTTACTTGATGATATTATTTCTTGGTGATGATATTGTTGCTTGGTGTTCTCGGCGCGAATAAATGGGACCATAATAATTGCATCTTGTGGGGAAAAGAAAAAAAAAAGAAATAAAAAAACCAATGAAAAACACGCGATGATTCTCTTTATTTCTCATTGGACTTTATTAATTACTTTTAATTTGCTTCCCGTGATTTAATCGCGCCGCGCCGTAGCGAGATCGTCGCAGCTCGCTCGTAAAAGTCGCGGACGTCAGAGATACGATGGTTCGCAATTAATGAATAACTAACTCTGTCTTCCTCTTTCACACCATCTTCATTCGCACACACGTCTCTCTCCTTTCCTCTTCTTGTCGGCACGTTACATTAACTCGCGATGATGAAACAGTACTCGTTGTGCCGTGCCACCGTTGAGAAGGGGGAAGGGGGTGTCCGGGGTGCTGACGGGACGGGATAGGTCCGATCGTCATTATACGGCGTTTATATCGTCGGTCGTATTTATCGCGCCGGCTATGGAATGCGACAGTGTGATATACGGTGTGTAGTAGGCACGACAGAAATGTTTTCTCGCGTGCGATTCTCTTGACACGTTTTCGCCACGTCGTCGTCGTGATGTATAAATTGCATCGCTCCCTCGTTGCGTAGAAAACGTCTCGTAGGAACAAGCTTGTGAAAGGAGAATTGTTTCGTGGTAGAGACGTAAAAATTGCGATTGAGAGTGATCGGTTAGGAATTATTAAGCTGAATTTATTCCTTGCATGGCATACTTGACAATTACTGATAAGCAAATAAAAACGTTTAACCCGTGGGAACTCGGAAGAAAGTCTCCGAGTTGAAAAATTACAAGATTTTTTTTTCTATTTTTATTCCTCCAACGTTACACGTCAGAATTCTATTTTAAAACTATATTGGGAATTTTCTAAATTTTTTTTTTGCAGAGTTATAAAACTGGAAATTAGGAGGAAAATGTCAAGGAAAACGAATAAAAAAATCAAGGAAAATTAGGAAATTTTGCAAAATCTTCTGGAAAATTAAAATGTTTGACTTTAAAAAAATTTAATATACGTATATCACCTTTACATAGTTTTGAAATATTATCAACTTGACAATTTAAGTAGTATGAGTAATATTAATAATAGATAATTTACGTTGTTATGTTAAAATTGGTCTCTCAATAAAATTCTTAATTCCACATCAGGACAAAAATACAAAAAATTTTTAAATATTATTACGAAAAACATTAAGGAAGATCATGAAATTTTATCTAGAAATTAAGGAAAAGTTACAGAATTTTAGAAAAATTTGTGACAATCTTGCTTTGGCAAAACATCATAACTGTAAGAAGAATTATATCAATTTCTGAAATCGTGTTGAGAGATCAGTCTTGCAAATTGAGTAGTTATGCAGATGCAAGTGTGTATATGCGTATAACAAATGTTTGTCGGCTCAATAAACGGAGCAATGTTACATATAACTAGGCTACGATGGTCATAACGCGCTTAAATACTTGAAATCGCAGTCGTTTCATTGACTGTTATCGCATCATGATGACAGAGAGATACACGAAAATGGAATAGAAAAAAAACGCGACATGTTTACATTTCTATCTTGAATAAACAAACAAATGTAGGTATTCCATGTTGTACAGCATGCATTATGATTCGTTACGTTGCAATCCTTTTTGCTGCACTTCCCTAAAATCGGCAATAGTTTTTAACAGAATTGCAAAATGAATACCAAATCTTCTCGTGAATAATTCTAATGTCATCAATATTTTTTTATCGTAACAAATATATTAAAAATTGTATATAAAGTTATAAATATGTTTCGCTGCTTGAAGATATTACAACGTTTTTAATAGAAAGTTAAAATTACCACTGTCGTCCAGACCATTATCAGCTTATCAGTCGCACTGTATTTACGTTATCGGTGTAGCTACGTTTACTCCTATTATATGGCTTCAGCGTTATCTACTTACAAGCACTTACGTAAGACAAGGTGTACAATGCAACGATGCAATATGACAGTTGTACGTTATGTACATTTTCTTTTACAAAAAGTCCAGTTGGACTTAATTTCATATCAGTCTTTCTTACTTTGTACCTCACTAATCATGCGGTATTCATATAAAACGAATAGAGAAAATTATATCCTTTAAAAAAAAAAACAATATCTTAATCTTATTTTTTCACAGAGTTGGAAACCTATTTAATTTTTTAATGCTTGTATCTTAATTAAACGTCGTTTCATATGCATAATAATTCGCGAATTGGAAGGGCGATAAATAGGAGGACTGAATCTAATATCAGCTGCGGCACTAACGGGTATAAACGGCACTTTCTTGCACTAGCAAACTGTTATTCCGTCTGCGAAAAAAGATTAATGGACGCATTGTACGTTGCTACGACATGGCACAGTAATGTCGTGCATGCCGTAAGTAACGCCGGGAATCATTGAGAACAGGCAGCGCATATGTATTTGATTCTCTCTCTCTCTCTCTCTCTCTCTCTCGCTTTCTACCTATCGTTTTCTGTCCTTTACGATACCTGCACGTTATATAAAGACGAACGAGATACACGAAACACTCGTTATAAACGTGGCGGTTATAACGAAACGCCGCCTAAGGCTATATTATATCGCAGAGAAAAATTTTTCACAGATATAGACTTATTTCCTCTTGTTTATACGCTGGAATTCCTTGCGCGAAATCTTGCCGATTCGTGTGAAATGAAGAGAATTTGTCTTCTACGAGATCTTATATCATTTATCATTATCGTATATTTTAATGTCTGTTTATTATTGTAAATTAGGTTGTTCTGCTAGCTAATATTTTTTCTCTTGTAACTGTAATATATAACTGTAATATATATATATATATATATATAGAAAGTAGAGAAGTGGATGGAAAGAAGATAAGAGGAGATAGTGTTATTCTTTCATTTCGATTTTATTATCATAGCAGACTTATATTATTACGTTGCCATCAAATAATACAAAGTTATGCGATTATATTATAACGCAGAATTTTTTTCTCATTTTTGAAGCTAGCATATATTATAGATAGAGACACACACTGGTGCTATAGTTTGAGGAACTTTATTCTCGAATATGGCAATTACGAGGCCAAAAATTGATCATACGCTTGTTATTATAGCGTTACCAAGGGAGCTTACAAAATTTAGGTCAGGGCTTTATGCACATCGATACTTAATACAAATCACAATTAATAATTATTGATCAAATTGCACATAGAAATGCTGAGTCAATCTACTAGTATATATGCAACTTTTAAAGTTTTATATATCAATCCATTCTATTTTTTAAAATGTTTTTGTCTTTCCGTCAAATCTATCTTCAAGCACATTTTCCAGTTTAAATTTTAATCTTTTCGATAATTTCATCACTTTTATAATTACTATTTACATCTCACTTTTTTTTAGTTTTAATTAATCGGTGTAAAAATAAACTCACTTTACAATTTAAATAAAAAATTAGTTATACACATTTAACTGAGCCTGTAATGTAAAAATATATATTTGAAATTCAATTTAATGAAAATTACTATTTGCACAGTGGTTTAACAATGTTCATAGATCGCGATTCGAGTACGTAGGATCTGATTCTTGAACTAATTACAATAGCGCGTCGTTTATCTTTATGCGTTACGCGTTTTATGTGACGTGCGTGATGCTTTCGCAGCATGATGTAGAATAGCGTCCCTGGTTTCCGTCCGTGAAGAAAGATGTGCACTGGCTAACTTATTAGCCATGGCGTCACGCTCGATGGTTCACCCACGGTATTACAAGTCTTACGGGGTCATCAGTAAGATGACCAACTTTTGATCAGCAATCTTGAAATATCAACTTTATAAAACATATCAATCTTATAAAATGGTAGGATATACCGAAAAAATCGAGATTCATTGGTATGTTGAATTACAAAAACCTTATATATATATTATAGTTTTTGTAAGTAAAATATTTATTAATAAGATTAATTAATAATATCAAACAAATAATTTGCTTTTGCGATTTAATCGTCAGTTAGCTTTAACCAAAGATGAAAGAGACTCTTCTATAATCTTTAATGAATTTTATATTGTTATATGATAAATTGAGACATACGAATTCTTTCGGGATATTTCTATAGAGAACCGAAAATCGGAATATTCCATAAAATTCTAAACGTTTGGTTAGTTCTCTGTAGTTAACGACAATGGGCTTGGATCCAACGTCGTATCATTCTTGCGAATGGGAATCTTGCGAGTCGTCATGAGAGGCGGCAACGAAAGAAAAAAGCAGAAGACAAAAGAGAGGCTACTACAAAATTATTGGTCTGTTTACCACTTTTGCTTGCGAAATTGTCCACTCGTTCGACTCGCGAACAGCTTGGTGGCTAACGCGTCGCTAAACGGGAGCGCTTAAACGCCGGAAGAAACCATCAAAGCCGCCTGAGATATGTTTCTCTCATGAATATTACTTACAACTTTCACGGCGTGCTCTCGAGAGTTGGTACGCTGCCAGCGAACGTTAAAGCGGGAAAAGAACCTCCGGCCGGTTATTCCGAGAAAAGTATCGCGATTCCTCTCTTTTTCTCTCTCTCTTCTTTCTTCGCGATATTTTCGAGTCAGTATTGCGTCTCATCGGTATTGCATCAACCAGTTAATTACGGTCCAGTAATATATGGTAATTAAAATCCCGATATAACTTTAACAAGATTTCAGGACAAGAATGATATTTATGTCCAGCCGTAATAATAGAACGTATTGCATTAAAAATTGAACTCTTACTAAAATTACGCAAGTTTTCAAATAAGATTTTTATATTTATTTTTGCCAATTTATTGTTAATTTATTATTAAAACTATATATAAGTATAGGAACACACACACACATATATATATATATATATATATATATATATATATATATATATATATATATAAGACACTATAAAAAAAATTTTATATTTTTT
>Ga0157364_1000661_pt1 | contig 25285 bp, 9 predicted proteins | sample AttsexASBM2_FD_111476 | JGI IMG/M metagenome (GOLD analysis project Ga0157364, IMG submission 111476) | Fungus gardens microbial communities from leaf cutter ant in Ribeirão Preto, State of São Paulo, Brazil - Atta sexdens ASBM2 | ecosystem: Host-associated > Fungi > Mycelium > Unclassified ... | reverse complement strand
TATAGATAAGTATATTAATTATATTACAAATACACATATAAGTATACATATAAATATACACATATATATTAAAAATTATGACCTATTATGACTATGATAATATTATTAATATTGTAATAATTCGTAGTATTATATTGTGACTAGTAAGCATTAAGTAATAAAGGTTGTCCTGTATGTGAATATGAGTATATTATCAAACATGTATTGACTTAGAAACATTGATACTTTTTGTACTAAATTTCCTTTCCAGTTTTCACTTCCTTATTATTTTTATATTTTAAAATTTTTGTTTAGTTTACATTACACATGCCTTTTATTTTTACTAGCTGACTTTACAAGAGATCTATTATAAAACAAATATGAGAGAGAGAAAGAAGCTGTGAAGGTAAGTGCGATGTTAAAAGTTCGATATAATTAATAATTTATATTAAAAATTAATTTTTACTTAACTAGTCACAGCCTGTATAGTTCGATTTGACTTTACTGATAATTAAACAATATAAATTATTTAGTTATACATGATTGTTGATTGCTATAAAAGGAGATGTGTCATGATGTTAATTATCATTTTAGCATTTCGCATTAAGCGGTGTTTCTAATAAGATTCTAAGACGTAAAGTTTTAAACATTAAGCTGATTAAGCCGTAAGAACCTTGCAAAAAATTTTTATGTATGATTATATATAAATATGTATAAACATACATAAACATGTATAAATATTTATAAATATATACCTGATTATATGTGAAAGATGTCTTTATATTTTCCTTTTTTTTTTGTAAAATTATTTTTTAGTGTAATAAAAATAATAATAATAACGAGAAAACATCACAAAAATAATTAAAAGGATAATTTTCACATTGTGTTAAAAAAAAAGTTTTTTTGGAGAAATATTAAAATATAATATATATTATATATATATAATATACATTATATTATATATATAAATTATATATATATATATATATCAAATTATACATTATGTATGAGCATTTTTTTGTTACAAAACTTGAGTTTTTGAACATATATAATACAAAAATTATCCTTCTAAGGATAAATTATCCTTCTTAAGACTATAATAGACTAAGTACAACAATATGCTATAATTAGAATCTCTGCAGATTTTTGTAGGCGGTGAGATTTTTGCGATATAATTCATAATTAGTAACTTATAATTAAAACTACAATTATTATAATAATAACAAACGATGCTATTTTTCTTTCTGGATTATTTTTCTACGTTTGTAGAAATTGATTTTTTTTCATAATATTCTTGTAATAATTTGTAGCATCCTATAATAAACGAGAAACAAATGTACACTTCTATTTGTTTTCACAAGTGTGTGGAATTAATGAAATATCGACAAAAAATTCGCCGAATTTTTTAATTATTCCGCAATTAGAAAAACGCTAAAAATTATATATTATGTAATGTTACACGAGATATATAAAATTTGAAATGTGAAAGTAGAAAAAGTTTAAACATTGCCCAAATTCATTTAGTTTCGAAATCGTCAATTGTCAATAAATGTATTTGTTTTATACATAATTTGTTTTATACAAAAGTCTAAATTATTTTTGTCTAAGGAGAGATCAAAGATTTCATCAAAAGATAAATTGTCATCTAAATTAGATAATTTTACATATTTAGTTGAATTTATATCGAAAAAGCTTTCCACAATATGATTCACTAAATTTGAAGCACTCGATGCGAATCTGTGTTGAAATACAGTAATGATAAAAATTTAATAAAGTGATAAAATAAGTGTTTATGTTATAATTACATTATTCGATAGTTATATGACTATTACTTTAACAGCTATTATTGATTTTAATATATAATCAATATAAGACTCTTCCTGGCAAAGAAAGTCCTACAAAATTCTACAAAAATAAAGTTATACTACAGAAAATTGCTAAAGTGAAACTCTACATGAATTCGAGAAATGCTACAAAAATTTATACAAAAATGCTAGAATTGGAAGATAAAACCTTATTCATCTTAACATTTACTGTGTCTGGCTAAATGATATTACAAAAACTTCCTATTATTGATTCTATTACAGTTCTATTACAATTAATTTTATCTTCTTTAATATATTTATTAATTTTTTGTATATCTGCAGTATACTTACATGTGATTTCTTTGTAAGTGATTTTTTAAATGAGTTGTAACACTGTATCTAATTATTACTTTACAATGTTTGCATATTGCCTCTCTTATCGATTTTCGGTAAAGCCATCCCAAATCCAATTGAGTTTAATTTCTTCCTTCATTTCTTCTGTTAATTCGTCTGGGTGTGCCACTACCAAGTGCTCATGTGAATTTGCTAGGCGTCTATTGGTTTATGATAAATTTTCTGTTACAATGGTTGCATGTTGCTAAATTAATTCTTGTTAATTTCGTATAATGTTCAGGTATCCAGCGACGAGCTGGAGGGATTAGATTGTCTTCTGCTTCTCGCTCTGCTATTATAATCACTCTGTATAGAATATTAATAACTAATTAGAGATGGTACAAAAGCGATATGAAAAAGCGTTTGCACTATTTATTAAAAGTCAATAACAGTACGTATGTATGATTCTTTGACGGAACATGTACATAAATATTATTGTTTGTACAGTTTGAATCTATTTTACCACAAGATTGAACGGACTTATTTATACAATTTTAATCATATATTATTAAAAATTTAAATAAAAATCCCCTTCTTATTTCTCTTCATATAGCATAATTTTAGTCTGGCATGTAGTTATTTTTATTAATAATATGATTGATATTATAACATAATATGCTTTGTAATCTGCTGTTATAAACATGTGTTGTATAATACTACATCTGCATATATTTCTTTTTACTAATTTTAATATCTTTTTTACGAATTTTCTCTCTAATTATTTAATACACGTAATCTTATGCAGTTAGAGTTGTAACGATGCAGTTGCCACATCACATGAATAAATATTTTTGAATAATTATTGATATAATAGATATGATTATTGATATATTGATATTGAGAATATTCGTATTAAAACACTAATTTATAAAAATTACCTAAACATATAATATTAAGGATATTGCATTAAAATAAGTTTAGTAATAATTTTTGAATTTGTTTTATCAGAAAGGTTAATATTTATAATGCCTTAATAATTAACACTGCATATCTTTCAGCTAAATTATATAAATTATATAAATTAGCGAAGATTATTTTTTTAAGTTTATTAATAAAAAAAATTGTTGTAATATCTCTGATATAAGCTCGGTTTACTTTGGCGCAGACACATGCATGACTTTTTTTCTTTGTACATTTTTAATTTTGATTTATCCTGCTATCAATTAATTTTGGAGATAACATCGTTTAGCGAAAACAAAGAATGACGCTATATTGAACATAAGGTAATAAATTAAGTTCGTTCGTACTGAAGTAAGTTGCACGATCGTGCGTAAGCAACGTACGCAATGTTACGTCATTTAACGTTCCAAGAAATATGACACGAGGCGTCTCGTACTTCGGGGCAATTCGTATCTCTGTGATGACCGATGTCGCGCGAGCACAAGTTGGTGAGCCGTATATAATAACGAAGGGCCTTTATTATTGTGATCAGTGAAGTGATACACTTCAAGTGATGATGGAGAATAGAACGTTCACCATTGTCCGGTCTCTTGAAGGTATGTGAAATTTTCGAATAAAATTTCCGTAGCATTAAAGTTTTTTGCAGTTTTGTTATTAAAAAAAATAATAAAATTAATTTTTTTAATTAATGTAACTTATTCTTTCACCTTGCTTTAATTTCAAATAAATAATTTTCGCTACCGTATATATTATCCATTTCTTTTTGAAATTGATTTGCTTTTGATTAAAACATAATACAAAATTAGCTCTGAAATAAGAAATTTATTTTATAATTTTATTCTTTACTATTTAATTTTATTTAATAATAATTAAATTATTATTATATTATATATACTTTTAATTATTTATTTTATATCGGCGATGGAATAAATATAGTGGTAATAAGATGAATGATAATAATAATTCATGATAAGAATTTGTTATAAAATCATGAAAATTATTTCAATCGTTATATAATAATTAAAAATTATTCTATTAAATTTAATAAAATAATTATATTAATATTATTGAATTTATAAATTGTATACGTTTTAGTAAACTAATAACATATTAATCTTCTAATTAATGTTAAAAAGAACGTTATAAATTGTATTACTTTTTCTCAGTCTCATGAATAGATTATTTTTGCATTGAATATTAATTATTAACAATAAAATTTAACTTTGTCACTAAAAAGCTAAAAGCATTCATGAAAAATTTATTCCAACGACGTTTGCAAAAATCTTTATAGCTCAGCGATATTTGAATATATTACAGGTGATTACTGTTACTACGCTATTTCAACAGGGGCATTTTATTGATTAAATAACAATATTAAAAAACCATAAAATAGATATATCAAATCAAATGTACTTAAAGATTTATCAAGCTTCAAAATATCAAAAAGAATTATTGATTATATATGTATATAATCTTAAATCTAATATCATGATCTTATATATATTTATATTTTTATTATATTTATATTAAAATTATCTCTTTGATAAACATAATCGAAATAGTATTTCTGTTTAATGTTTATTTCTTTCCGCGTTGAAAAAATTAATTATACTATATTATATATATATATATAGTTAATATCATACGGAGAATTTTAGTGCTAAATATAAATCTATAAAAAATTTATAATAAGATTTTCAATGAAATTGATTTCCTACGCAAATTATGTCACAGCTTTTCTTGGATTATAATGGACTTGTTTTAAATTATTTATGATTTATTATGATAAACTAGTCACATTATATATTATTTATTATGATAAACTAATCACATTATATATATTATTTAGAAAGTGTAATTTATAACTTAGCTCGTGATCTTTGAGATCTGATAATCATTAAGTTTAAAATTATTCTACGTATATATTCTGCAGCGAAAATCAATATTTGCATCTCTGCTTCTCACAAACATTACATCGAGAATCCTTGAGTGTGATCAATTATATTAAATATTTTGACAGTTAAAAGCTCAATTAAATTATCGTTGGAAAAAATATTATTTATATGGAATTAATTGAAAAATTGTAATATATAGTGAAATTTAATAATATAATTATAATTAATAAAAGCATTAAAATTGAATAACACAAATCTTACATAATTTCTAGGATCAATTTCGACATCTCACTATTAATAGACATGTTATAGTCAATTTATAGTTTATTTTGTTACTTTACAAGGAAATGGTCAATTTAATTTGTGCATTGTGACGATCATGAAATAAAATCTGCGAGGTTAATCAAATTATTAAACAAACACTTATACACGTCAGTTTAGTGAAAATCATTTTAATATTTTATTTTATCTCTACTAAATATATATACTAATCTTTGAACATAAAAATTTTAGAAATGTTTGTAATATTATCTGCAAGTTTCTAGGTCGAGTATTTTTTCACAGACAATATTATTTTGACATACTTAATTTTCAGACACGATAAAACAGTATCAAGTTCATCTGAGAAAGTATGAAAATGATGACAAATTGGTGATTCTGCAGGCCGTGGACAAGCCAGGATCAAACCCTGGTGACAATTATACGTCAATGTTGATCAGAACGAAGCTTATTGGTACTCGCGGAAATGGAAGTCGTTAGTTATTTTTATTTTTAATTTTATGTTATTACTAAGAAGAAACAAAAATTATCGGTAGACTCAATGTTTCATCCAACAGAATGAAATAATTTTCCGTTATATAACATTTAACAATAGTGTCTTGATAAAGAAGAAAGGAGATAAAACAATGCTGTGTATTTGTTTGCCAGTTTATTTGTTTAATTTAAAGTAACGTGTAATATTTGGAGAGAAGAGCACATCTTTTATTTTTTTCTTTTTTTATTAAAGAGTTATTTTACAGATAAATTTTAATGATTTAGTTTGTATTTAAAAAATACTAGATAAAAATGAATTTTATTAATTCATTTTAATTGTATGTTATTATATTGTTATTATAACTTGGCTTATTGTACTTATTAATAATTTATTAGAATTTTACAAAATTAATAAATTTTGTAAAATTCTATGATTCATAATATATTGTTTGAGTTGAAAATGTATTTATTTAGTACATAAAATAAACCTTTGTAACGGATATAATTAATTATAAATAGTGCAGCGAAAAATCTGTAACTATTGAAAGAATTTTATTAAAATTGATCTTTGATCCTATTACCGTCAACTGATTTAATTCATACTTTACATTAGTGGATCTTTGAGTATTTACTTAATGCAGAAAATAGAAAATTTGAAAAAGTTAAAGAAAATATTTTTCTGCAAAATTTTGTAGACAGTCGGACAAACAGACAGACGGACGATTGGATCAACACTGTGAAATTATAAAATAGTTTGTTACGTTGCACCACTTAAATAAAAAAAAGTACAAATATAGCATGCATACATAGGTACATTTCTTCTCTTTCCATGTTTATGTGTAGCATATGCCAAGACATTTATGACGAAGATGATTATTGGAGATAAGAAAATCTCCACCTTACTGGACCTTTATGATTTATTTCGTATTGAGGTAAATGCATATACAAAAATATTGCCCATACTTGGGCCTTTTGGTCCGCCATGTGTATATGCTGATAAGGATATTATAATAATGGAAGATTTGGCAGAAAAAGGATATGTCATCTGCGAAAGGCGCAACTTTCTGGACTTAGATCATTCTATTTTCGTCTTAAAAGTACGTTAACAATTGGATTCCAGAATATATACTACTTATTTTATTTCAGTATAGATAAAATGCAATAGATTAGAAACATAATTATATAAAGTGTTCTAAATTTTTTGATACACCGCTTGTGGGAAACTAAACTGATTGTGAGTCGAAAAATCTACCATTTTACAATTTTTGCAATAGTCAATGAGATATTAATTTTTAAAGATTGCCGAATAAGCCGATAAAATCGACGTATAAATCATTTTAAGATATTTTTTAGAGTTTTTTATGAAATATATTTTAAAAAAAAGATATTTTTTTTAAAGATTCTTAAAGATATCTAATTTAAAATTGTTCTGCTTATTAGGTAACTAAAAAAAATGCGAAAATTGCAAAATGGTAGAAGACTTTTCAACTCAATTTAGTCTACTTGCCCATAAGCGACGTATCAAAAAGTAAGACACGCTGTTTAACATCAAATTATTTGTTTTTATTTCTTTAGGATGTAATTAGATTTCTAAAGTATACTGAGATAATCAATACTTAGATAATTTATTATCAGGAGATAATGAGAAATTTTTCCTCAAGAGAAATAAATAAAGATATTACTTTAACTGATTGTTTAGTTAGTAAACTTTAAAGGTTATAAAGTTTTGTGTAGATGACGTGGGACAACTAAAAGTGTTGTTAGACACAGTATTGTTACAGTTAGATACAGTAATAATAAGTATAATAATAGCAGCATATTATAGTCAGACCTTAGCTTCATTTATCTTATCGCAATAGTTGTTGATAATTATTAATCATTATAATTAGTATTATCTGTAAATCCAGAAATGAATTTCAAATATTGATTAATGTCACAAATGAACATAATTAATGATACGATATTTATATATGACATATTTGTCAGACTTTTATGCATGAAAATAATATCAATAAGAATTTCAAAAGCTGTCCGTATTCATGCAATTACAGTTAATAACATTGATTCTGATATATTTCGAATTTTTTAAATTAATTATAAGTTGAATGTTTTTAAGAAAAAAATTTTAGATAACACTTTCTTTTCTCATATCTTAATTTTTATTTGCGTGTTGGGAAGAGAAGTCTCATCGGAAATAAATCTTAAAATTTAGAAATTAATAGCGAAATAATATTTTATTAATATTATCTGTATTTGTTTATAAGACTGTTACTAAAAGATATTTAATTTTTAATTTTTGAATCAAAAATTTTTAATTTTTTATCAAAAATTGTCTTTATTTTTTGAAAAATTTATCAACATATAATATGTAATTCTTTTGACTTATATCAGTTTTTAGAAATATTTTTATATTTATCCAAATACATGTTCTTGCTTGTCTAAATTTCATCCAAATATTTCATTTAAATTGATAGCACATATTTTTTATATTCTCGCAGAGACTTGCCAAGTTACATGCGTCGGGTCTATCTATAAAAATCAATAATCCGCGGCAGTTTGACAAGTTGAATGTGCATCTGGAAGAATTAATATACAAGGACAATTCCAATACATCGGTAATAAGGTTGTGTACCGAAATGTGTGTGAAATCGATAGTACAATATTTAGATATGATAAAGCCACGAACGCAAGAATTGCAGACTGTTAGAGATTATTTTGCCAGACTCGATAAAACTTATGACATGTTGCGTCAACTGTTTATGTCGCCGAAGCAAAAATACGATACGATCTGCCACGGTGATCCGTGGATCAATAATTTGCTTTTTCTGCATGACAATGACGGCAAAATAATTGATCTAAAAATGGTAGATTATCAAATAATCAGGTATACCTCGTTAACCACGGACATCCTTTACTTTATATATAGCAGCGTGCAATCGTCGCTAATTGAAAAGAGTTTCGAGAGTCTCATTAAGATCTATTATAATGAGTTCATCAATGAACTCTGTCGATTGCATGTAGATGAGAAGATTCTAGCGGAGCTCGGAATCGAGTGGCTGCAGAAGGAGTTGCAAACTTACGCGCTTTTTGGATTGCTCATTGGATGCTTTTTGGCAAATCCGATTTTAGCGGAGGAAAAGGACATTCAGCAATTTGAAATGATTGATTTCGGCCCGTTGAATCCTATGTATCAAGGCGATATCAATTCAGAGATGAATCAGAAGAAGATCGATCGCATCAAATGTATCGCGTTTCATTATCACAGAAGATTTAATTTAGGTATTATTAATGATGATATCGAACCAATTCCTGTTACGGGATAGTATTAAGATTGCTTAGAATATATAAACATTTATTATTATCATTTAATGAACAACTTTGTAAACTTGTGTTTAAGAGATGTAAAAAAAGCAATTGTACTTTAAGCCCGTTTCATATAAATAATGTAGCGTATACATACATTGTATGTCGTGTACTTATATTGTATTCAAAAATTATTGAAAAATGCTAAACACTTGGCGCTGCTAGATATCGAATTATAATTATATAATAATAAAAACATAAATGTAACATTTAAATTGAATAAGAAAAATAAGAAACATTATGAGAATAAAACATCTAGCGTGGTATACGAGCGAGACATACAATTGTGCGGAATTAGAATTAAAGTTTTGATTGTTTGTATTATGAAAATTGTGAAAGCGATTAGATTAAGTCTAAGATAATAAATTTAGATTGATAAGGCCTGTGTTATGAATAAAAATTAAATAGTAAACTTTATTTATTTTTAGTGTAACATTTAAATTAAATTCATTATTATATTGAAATTGTTGATAAATTATTTTTATTATTATTTCTATTAATTACTTTTATCAATTATGTAGTTAAAATTTTTAAACTTTTCTTTATTTTTCTCACTCGATCTATCAGCGTCAAGTGTTTTTTTATATAAAAAAATTTTCTATTTAAATATGGAAATAGGAAGATTTTACATTCAATAGGAATACAAAAATATATAATTAGGTTACATTGTACAAAAATTAAAGGTTATACTAATCAGATTATATTCTTTATTTAATTTGATGTGGGATTAACTTGGTGCAATTATTGATGTCAAATTTTTTACACGAATAACGCATACTATTTAGAATGAAAAAATGGAATTACTTTGACGCTAATTGTTGATATTAAATCTTTTATATAAATGATTGAGTAAGTAAATTTTCTGTCCCTAATTTTTTGACACACGTTTGTGAGCAAATAGAGCGGATTAAACTGAGTCAAAAAGTCTTTTATCATTATAGTAATTTTTTTTTAAATTAATGAGTAGACTGTTAAAAATTGACGATAAAGCAATTTTAAGATATTTTTAAGAAACATCTTTAAGATATTTCATAAAGAACTCTGAAAGATATTTTAAAGTTGTAAAGATAATCTTATACATTAATTTTATTCGCTTATCTTTAGAAATTAATATCTCGTGAACTATTGCGAAAATTGCAAAATGATAGAAGAATTTTCGACTCCGATCTATCTGTTCACAAGCGATGTGTCAAAAAGTTTGGGATATTTTGTATATTATACAACAAATGAAGATTATTTTAGAAATCATAGAAATTTAATGCGTTGGTAGGACATAAAGGTAAGTGGTATAATTTACATTGACTCTAAGTTGCGTAAATTGTTTCCTAACAAAACCGTTGAGTAACGATGTTCTAAACGGTGATTTGTGCAAACGGCGTTTTTCTCACAACACAATTTCGTCGAACTCGTGCCGAAATCTATCCGCGACGCCCGTCTGTTTCATCGCTGCGGTATTATTCCATTATTTCAAAGCGATATTCTACTGTGATTATTGTTACCGACGAGACCGCATTACGGACATTTCAGAATGAAGTAATCCCTGATGTTTATTAGCCTCATTATTTTATATTATAATATGCGAATGAAGCGTAAGTTAATAATACTCATTTCTTCGAATATTACTAACTCAATCCACTTGAAAGGTCATAAAAATAGTATCGTGGCCAAGCGATATCTGGCATCATATCTTTATCAAAATGATTTTTATTTACGTAAATTACATTAGTATATAGAAATATCAACCAATAATGATATCAGCTTTAATCATTCTGCATGATTAATAGGCATATCCATAAGTTTAATCAATGCTTTTAGAATCAATTGAAAAGGGGAACGGAAGGAGGTATAGAAATATATATATAATTTCAATCAAATTTCGTGTGCAACTACATGTTGCACATAACAGAAAGGTGAAAGATCAATGGAGAAAGCCGCAATAATATCGAAGGTTAAATCATTCGACATCGCGCTGCATCTACGATTTCGTATAATGGTGGAATTAATCACGGAACGATGCAGAGTTATGTCGTTTGACTAGGACGGATGCGTACGATAAGTTAAGGTGTCAGTTTCGCAGCTTGTGCAGCGAGCCAATGTCCCAGGGCGTGGGAGCGCGTGTCGCTTAATTACCACACACCTCTCATCTTATCCCACCGTACGTCGGCAGTGTGTTGCATTGTTCCGCGCACAAGCACGCGGAAACACGCGTGTAACACTGAGAGGCATATTAAAATGCCGGAAGGACGCGTTCTCTCGCGCCTCTCGACGTTACGTGGCTCCTGCCTTGTCTATTGTTCGACAACGCGGCGTCGGTGTCCTGGGCCGCCGCAGTAGAAAGACATTGATAAGAATCCACGATCTCGCTGGCGGATTAAGGCTCTGACGACGTAACGTTACATCGTCCCACACCGAGAGGAGTAAGGAACATTTTTAGAAAGTAACGAACATCGACGTTGGACGATCATTATCTTCGTTCTCAATTCTCGTCTCGTCAAGTTTATTTCTCGCCACGTTTGTCGATCCCGTATTCATTATCGCATGGGGCGATAATAATTATATATGACTCGTGTTGTACGGCCGTAGAAATTATGTATCGCAATATATTGCCGATCGATTTGCTCGCCGCGTTTGGTAGTGCGAATTTCACGATTTATGTGTTTTCATTTCACGACCCTATCGGATTGTGTCGGTGTAAGCCAACACAAGCTTTGACTATCTGTCAAGCGCATCGGATACCACCTCCGAAAGCCTTGGGAAATACACCGCTGTGGTTGAATTATTCTTTTCAATTATTGGAAAACGTAATAACTTCATTAACAATCTTTTTTGGTCACTAGGATTGTATAAAGTTTAATAAGCTTTGTTATAACAAACTAATAATCAATAGTCGACATCACTTAATTAATCGTTGTTTATCGGTACGTCCAATCTTTCGTAAGAATTATCTTTGATGAAACGTAATGGCTTACGTATAGAAAAAAATAATAATGTTGATAATTAGCTTGCGGTCTATTCACGATTTCTTTGCTTTAATTAGAAAAATTTTATGTTAAGTTATATCTGTAATTTGTAATTAAGTAAAAATTCTGATTGTTTCACAAAGAATTCCAGAGAATTCCTGTTGAGTTTCCAAAAGAATTTAGATGATTAACGCAATATAAAAAGCAATATAAATTTAAAGCAATATAAAAGTAAATACGAGAAATTTTGAAAAAAATTAACATTAAATTGGAAATATAAAATATAAGTACAAATTATAAAAGAGAACGAAATAATGAAAGGTATAATACACTGATTTATTATTTATTAATTATTTATTAATTTAATTTTATATTAATTATGTTTTTGCAAATTGCAAGATTTATCATATTTTAATTTCTGCTGCATGTAATATTAAATTTCAATTACAGATTTTAATTGACCAATAGTATATTTGTTAAACATTAATTTGAATGCACCTCATAATACAAGGCTGACGTTGTGTTAGCTTCGGGACAAGCAGTTTTACGAGCTCTGTTTAATTGATAAGCAAAATTCATATGAATCTATGAATTGGATTATTTCTCACTATAATATTTTATCGTGTCATATAAATTCGGGACTCATTGCTTGGTTTCCGAATATTACGAGTATTTTGATTTTTAATGTTAATGAATAGTTAAATTTTGTAAAAATCATAATTTTGACTTTTATGCAGCCAAATAATTATTTTTATTTTTTAATTTTTGTGTGTTCCTTGGAATTCTTTTACAGACATTTATTATTGGAAGGTAGTATTTAATTACTTATTTTGAGTATTAAAAGTACTGAACAACAGAAGAGAAAAATAAATTCGGTCAATAATCGATTAAAATAATATATTATTTTGACTTTTTTGTTTTTGCTTAGATCGATTTCTGTAAAGGTCGTTTATATTTTCAGTCTATATTATAATTACTAAATCATAATATATTTATCTATAGTTGTGACTCGCACATTTAGCTTACAATATAATGTAAGATAATAGTCATTATTCGAGAGACAAGCGTATATTATTTATTGTCCAAAATTTGAGAAATGCACGAACGAATGCACGCGAAGTTACGAGCAACAGGTGTAGCTAGGTGCAGCATTGCGCTGCGTCATTTTTAGCACGTGAAGTTGGCTGCGTGTGCACGCGCGCTTGTCGCTTGTTTGTACGCTTCCCTCCAATCTTCCGCCATCTTAGATGCGTTGATGTTTTATTCGCGTCGTCGTGAGTTTCGAATGTGCCGGTAGTTTCGTGTGATTTTATTTTTTCACGCTGTCGTTACGTGATTAAGTGCGCGATCACGATGAACATTGGTACATATCGTACAAAATGTCGTGCGATCGTTGTATTTGAGTGATTAGTGCGTTTAATTGTAACTAACATATTTTCGCAAACGGATTTTGTCAGTGCCATTGGAGAAACGATTTCTATGGGAGAAAAAAATGAGGGAGGAAGAAGGAAGACAAGAAGATCAAGAAGATATCGAAAGAAGATGGAATAATACGAGGTGAGCATTTTATAATCCATTTCGTTATTCATTATTAACAGAAGTAATCATCGTTCACAAAGTATAATTTTAGATTTATAATATTATATGTACATACCTATACAAAGTGGCCTTAAATTACGATATCACCTATCCTGAGCAGGTAGAGCGGACTAAATTCAAATACTATCAACTTTACAGAAAAACAGTAACAGATAAAAACTATTTATTTTCTTCTCATAAAGTTCTGAGAATTTTTTCAAAATTTTTTCGTAATTTTTTAATATCGTATTTTCTTATATTGCTAAAAATAACAATGCAATATATTAAAAAGTTGATCAAAAATTTTGAAAAATTTCTTAAAAATTTTTATGAGAAAAAAATTAATGATTTTTATCTCTTGCAGTTTGTAAAGTTGATAGTATTTGAATAAAAAATTATTGAAGATCAATATTTTTTAGCGATTTTGAGTAATTAATATCTTGTTAACTAAATTAAAAAATTGCAAAATAGTAGAGAACTTTTCGATTCAGTTTAGTTCGCTCTATCTGTTCAGGAGTAATGCCGTAATTTAAGAACATCTTGTATAAAGTATACATATATAAGGATGTATAATGCATTGTATAACATTAAAATAATTTGGATAATATTTTCAGATTTTTGAAATATTTTTAGTATAGTTAATATTATCGGTAATTATTCAGTTTAATCCCCGCATTATTAAATACATATAAAATACATATAAAATATTTCACAAAATTTCTAAAAAAATTTATAATTATTATTTTATAATTAATTTAAACTATGTCTATTAAAATTAATTATATAGGATTAGATGTTTTATAAAATTAATCTTTTATTAAATATTTGTTTAAATTACGCAGAAAATGGTGCACAATAACTATTTTTCAACATATTTATTTTAGGTATTATTTTTATTAGATTTTTTTATACGTGTTACGGATCGACATTGGATAGGATTTCCTGCAACAGCTGCTGCATCGTATCGAAAGATATGAAATATAATTAATTATTTTTTATTTTCTTAAGAAAATGTATTTATGAAAAATAATTATGTGTATATATATATATATATATAAAAGAGATTTTTTCCTAACATTCATTACAACATAAATATTAAAATTTTTAAAGATAATACGCTTTTAAAGATAAACGCTGTAAAATTTTATTTGTATTTTTTATTTATACTTAAATGAACATTGACATTCGAATTTATTATTTATTTTTATGTGATTATACACACATATTATCATATCTAAAAGATTAAAAATTTACATTAATTATATTTACTTTATATTAAAATTTATATAAGAATATTATTATATTATAATTATTAATATTATATTACAGATAATTATATCTTAGAACTATTATTTTGTAATAGATAAGCTAAGAGATGAATTAAGATCATTTTATATATATATATATATATATACATATATATATAATCCTATAACATTTCCTATAATTAATTTTTTCTTATTAATTATTTCGAACTTATTGGATCAAGATGTATATTTATAATATATAAATACAAAATTTGATAATTTAAATATAATTTTTAATTTATGAGACAATTGATTTTAAGATAAAATCAATTTTATTTTTGATGATATTGCGTGAACTAGTCAATTGAATTAAGCGATTGTATATTTGTTGACACATTAAAATCTTAGCTTTAAACCAACATTAGCCAACTTGCTAAAATTTTTTACATGAAGATATTGGCGATTATATTGATCAGCAATTTCGATGAAAACGCCTAAGAATAAGGATAAATGTCCCGGAGCAAAATTAATTTTTATTTTTGCAATTAATTAACGATATCTTACAAGCTAGTCTGAGATAAGCTTATAGAAATGAAGAATTGAATTTTGAAGCAAGCTCAAGATCATTTTGCTATTTTTTACACAAGACACAGCTATATCGATCACGATCACGATCTGAGCCTTGCAGTTGACCAGTTTGCACCAGGGCGTTTGCACTTCGACAGTGACATATCTTGTTTCAAAGCTTGTTTGTAGTACACGTTTTTTTTTTAGCAACGTAACTGTTAAGTTATATGTAAAAAAAAACGCACGGGTTCTTTCAAATACATTGTGTGCAAATCGAATTTTTTAAAACGCTATAATTTAACGAAAAATTGTCGTATAGTATTAAATTGACACTGTATCAAATTTAACCATTGTTTTTGTATAAAATAACGATATATTTAGTAGGAGCAACGGCGACTAAAATTAGATTAAATTTAACACTATAAGTTTAACAATGTAGAATCTGTCATATTTGCTTCTTTCTGCTCTGTCATTTTTTCTTCTTACAATTTGAAAAAAGCGGTTCCTTTTTAACTATATTCTTGTAATATGAAAACAAGATGAGATTAAATAAAAAATTTACTTATATAATATTTAAAAAATATTAATAAAAGCAACAAAATTTGTGCAAAATACAAAAAAATTTTTTAAATAAGATTTTAAAATGCTTTAAATGTAAACAAAAAAAACTTTTTTGCGATTTTCTCTAAAACGAAGCAAAAGCAAACATATCTCTGACTTTTTTTTTAATTTATCGATTCTCTACATGCTCCCGAAATTTAGTCATTTAAATTCTGTACGTCCTATGTATAGTATATGTAAAATTATATATAGTATATAACTCTTTCTATATATATATATATATGTATAAATACAAATATATATATATATATTATATAACATTATACTATAAAATATTTGTTATCCGTTTTAACCAAATCATTTATTCAAATGTTTCAGAAAATAACCCAGAGTGTATCATATCAAAGAAGTCTTACAAAGCTGACAGCTTGGACAATCCGACAGACGAGGAGGTCTAGGAGAGACATCAAGCACCGGTGGAGCAACTTTGCGGTGAATATTATTTCTTATTTGTCCAAAATTATTTTTTTCCTATTAATACGAATTGTTTTATTCCATCGAAAAATAATAATTAGAGAAAAAAAATTAATAAAAATTAAAAAATTTTATTCTTGTGAAAATTCTTTTCCAAAAAATTTTATAATTATTTTTATAATTTTTAAATATATATTGCACAATTTAATACACATAATACTATTTTCATGGATATTTTTTTTAAAGAATGTGCAATTGTGAATTATTGTGTTTTGGTGCATTAAACTCGCAAAATAATCAGTTTTAAAACATTGGTTATCAAGAGCGTTACTTTAATATGTTAAATTTGTGTGTTCAGAATCACCGTAGTCAACGTTCCAGGTAACTCCACTGTTGCGCATCGATCGGTGAGTGAAAAAATTTTTGAGATAACAGATCTCTATGAAAATTATATCTATAATAGATATAGCGAATACATCTAGATATATGTATATGTCAAATTAAGGCAATAAGTTATTCTATAAATGTATTTTATCTCATAGATTTTTTATCTTAAAATAATATAAATATTGCTTGACACGTTTTAAAAGCTTATCATCACTACAACATCGATATATTATGTTGGATTGATTTTTGCGTCGAGAAATTTGTTTATATTATAAATTTTATTTCGTAATGTTTTTTAATGAAAACAAGAGTAATATATATATGTGATGCAATAAGTAATTCTTTTTTCTAAAAATGTTTTAAAAATTCTGAATCGGAATAATGTCATGAAAAACGTTTATCAATTATAATATTCTCGTACGAATGGAATCTCTGTAAATAATATTTTTGATCAGCCTTATGCAATTTTTGAATTAATATCTCCTTTGAATTAAAATCTCTCGTTATCATGCATTTTTTGCATTTATTTTATAATCTATAATCGATACTCGTGTATACGAATTGAACATATAATAATGTTAGCCGGCCATAATAAGCCAGTATTAAAAAAGAAATTTTTTTCTTTCCGATTGATTGAAATATGATTATATTAAGCGATAATGATTTTAAGATGTAAAACTTAAACTTTAAATTCTTAGCCTTAGTAAGAAATTGACCAATTGAATGTGAGGAGAATATTCGACTATGATCGATCAATTTCTTGCTTAGTGCTTAAAGCTTAAGTTTTATGCCTTAAAATCTCATTGCAGATGTCGCTTTAAACATAGCAATAAAAGCAATAAAAGATCCATTCTGATCCAAAGAATATGGATATAAAAGCTAATACGCAAATTAAATGACCAATATTGGTTACTGAGCATCTATTGTATTAAAATAATATATAATATTTTTTGTATATCAATTTTTTTATATTATATTGCATAATTATTGTAGCGATAGATACTTTTAGGCAATAATTATTTTCCTATAATGCTCAGATTTAAATATCTCATATTGCTCTTTGAGCTTTTTACCTATTTGAACATAATTTTCGAGCTATTTTCAAATATGGAGAGTGCAGAATGATGTATTGTCAGCTTGATTTATGTAAAGCCTTTGATTCATGCGTCCAAAGCCTTGACATATATCGATTGCTCATTAATGATATTTCGCATAAATTTATGCGTTTTCAGGATTTATGCGTTCAAGATGCATTTAGTATAATATTAAACTTCGATTATATTATATATTTTCATATTTATATATTTTAATTGATCATCGATTAGATTTTATTATATCGTACCGCACGATATTAACTTAAAATCTTCAGCTTATATTTTCATACGAGATTGGCTCCAAAGTATTCGAACTGTCCGGATTATATCTTCAATCTTGAGAAGGGGGGGGGGAGATTCTTTTGGGCTTAGAAAGTAAGTAAAAGAAGAGAGAGCGTTATATTATGTATTATATTTCTTTCGCGTTATTCTCTCGCTACAATATGTAATCAAATGCACATCTTATAATTAAGAAATAATCGTGCAATTAACGTCGCAAGTGTCGTTTAAAATGCCGCGTGGTTATTGTCTTCTTGTGATTAGTGCGCTCACGATTATAATTAACCGCGTTTTCGTGAGTGACTATTGTGTAAATAATACGAAAGAATAAGAGAGGAAGAGTAGGAGGCCTGGGAGAGTCATCAGACGACAACGAAATATTCATGAGGTAATCTATTATTTAAAGTATATATTTAAAATATTATTTAAAGTATTATATATATTATATATATATTTATATATTAAAATATATAATATATACAGAGTGTCCTAAAATTCGAGGGCAATATTATTGCAGTGTGAAACTTCGTGAAACATTAAGTAACAAGCGCAATTCTTTTTTTCCATGAAGTAGTCTTTGTATATAAATATTTAAAGTTTGACTAATCATCGAAAAGATTGTCTTTCCGTGTGTGCGTACAGCGGTAATGCTTTGTTCAGTATTTAATGTATGCACATCACATGTATAGGTCCTCTGTTTTTAAAAAGAAATACGTATATGAAATTTTAGGAAAATACTATAGTATACATAACATAGATTTTCATTTTTTTCAAGAATAAAGGTCCTGATAACTTTTTAATCAATGTTTATGATTATAATCAAACTTCAAACATTTGTACTTAAAAAATTATTTACACTTAAATTACTTACACTAAAAAAAAAATAGCTTACATTTTTATTACTTAATTTTTCACGTTGGAATATATTATTCTCGAATTTCGGAATATCCTGTATAAATGCGCATTAATTTTCTATCAAAATCTATTTCATACATACATACATATAAATCTCCATGGGTATAAATCTACCTGTAACTTTATTAATAGTATATCAGTATAATTTTTTACTAAAATGTATTTAATATAGAACAAATTTGCATGTTTTAAATATATTAAATACGCAGAATGTGTGAAGTTATAAAGAGGATATTCTCAAAAAATGTAATTTCCTTTGTTTTGAAACTAAACATTTTTAAACTAATTCACATTTGTGGATTATCTGAAAATAAATTATCATGGACAAAAACATTGCGACACTTTTCTTTCAATGAATTTTGATGCGTACCAAAATAACGAGAACGATCTGACGATTTTTGAACAGTTTCTCATTGTCAATCAAACTGAAATTTGTTGAAAGAAAATGTTGCAACCTTTTTGTCCACGGCAGTACATTCGTGTCAGTTGGTTCAGTTCGTGCACAATGAATTAAAAAACTAAACACTGAATTTATTGTTGGTCAGCAATCATCATGTTCATTGGCCTGCATCTCATAAGGTTCATTATTTCCGTCTCCGTTTGCTCGATCAAGATCTCTAATTCCTTTTCAACGGATCGCCGTAAGATCGATGTGACGGTGATGAACTTTCGTTGGCGATCAGTCGCACTGGCTCTTGTCGGTAATATCATGAAAGGGCGTCCTCTTTTCCGTGACTTGAGGAACGTTAGTAAGTAATATGCTTTTTTTTTCTTCTTTCAACAGATGTTATCTAATCCCGCGCTGTCCTCCGAGAATCCTCTCGGGCATAATGGATGTCCTTCCATCCATCGGTGACATTTCGCCTCCGAGGATTTGAGATTGGCTAACAAGTCGTAATAAGTTTCACGCGGAGATCATTATTCTCTTATTAGACCCCGTCTGATTGTTTCTTGTATTAGGAAAGCGGACGCAAATGCATATAATAATATCGCCTTATGCCATTATCATCTTAACTCATACCGTGAAGTTGTTAGAAAATCAATTGATTTTTATAGAAATAACTTTATATGATAATACAAATAATTCTCAAGTGATAATACGAGCAATTTACTCCGTCGTAATATCAATTTTAATATACGTCAAAAACGAATAAGATATGTTCATTGTTTACATAGTTAATAAAATAATCTGAAAACCTTTGTGATTCCTGTGTCATTGTATTTATTAATAGAAAATTAAATTTTGGGAAAAAAAGTAAAAAATTTTTTCATAGAGAAAGTTTTAAATCCTTTTATTCTTTAAAAAGATAACACTTTTAAAACATAATACAGAATTATGATAACGAAAACTGTTTTATACAATTGCAAAAAATGCTGTTTCTTAAAGTAATTAATAAAACAATATAATTTTATTTTAAAAGAGTTTTAAAAAAATTTATTCAATAAAATCATCATGCTGAAAGAAATATCCAGTAAACGTATAATAATTATTATTTTTTATTTTCATCATTTTCATGCTTATCAAAGATTTTCCTGTTACTCGAAAAGCTTTTGCTTTTTTAATTTTTAGTTTTTTCTTTATGCTTATGCTTCCTAAAACTTGTGTGAATAGCATACCGGTAGTGTATTGTAAATGAAAAATTGAATATTCAACTATAACGTTTTATCGATGTACTGTCAAAGTGTTTGCGACGATAGGTTTTCCATGTATTTTTTAAAGCTATTTCTCATGTTGATAGGAATATTTAAAAGATATTTAGAAGTATCCGAGCGTTTCTCAGTGATTTGCCAATATGTATAACGTGTTCGATAAAATATATTTCGTCGTTAAAATCGCACGTAGCTATTATACGATACTTAATCTCTACTTAAAGCTGTGTATTGGTCACTATAGTTGTTACATTTTACGACATCATAAATGAGAAATCGTAAGTAATTTCCGTTTGTAATCTGCGAAATAAATAAGTGTATTTTTCGCATTATTGTCACTTTCTACTGATTAACTCGTAAAACGAGCTGCAAATTCCTTTCATCTCTTTCTCATATTGATAAATGACTATATAATTTATTTTAAATTTCCCTTGTGGGGCTGAAATTTTCGACGGTTGGTTAAATTTGTTAATTATTTCATTGTAAAACAAAGAAACATAAACAATGTAAGGAAGACGTTTTATACTATATATTCTATTACAAAAAGAAATTATATACAGTTTCTCGCTACTGGCATCATAGATTCAATATGATTAGTCTGGAACCTTCACTCTGACAGCAGAATAATAGCTTCAGTTGAGTTGATAATTCCACGTTTCACTATAGTATGCTGGACCTGTGAAATTATAGTTTGCTGATTTGTTTCCCACATCTGACATCGTTACAGAGTACTATACATTCTCCTTATACCCGTGAAAATACTTTTACGCATCGTAAAGCGGAATGAAATACTGCTGCTATGTGTAGTGTTTAAGAAACTAATCAACAAGTTTGAGTCCCAACGATCCAGAGGTTCTCGTTGCTCGTTGATTGCTTCCTCAGATACTGAGATGCTCTTACGCTTTTTACAGCGCCTAAATCGATTCTACCGAATTGTACCTCTCTTTATGATTTTTAAAAAAATTACCAATTATAAGTATATCAAATATCTCATGACCTATTTTTTCACGATAAATAAATTTAAAATATTAAAAACAATTTTTTTCATATATTTATTGTACACACACACAGAATAGGTATATTAAACGTTGCTAAATTTCTATTACTTTTATTTATCTGTTATATAGAAAATTTTTAGACCATTTTTTTATTTAATATGAAGATAAGATATTCCATCAATCTTTTTTTTATAAATTAATATTAATTTTGAATTTTTCCGGACATATAATTTTTTTATTTTTTTTTTTAAATTTTGTTTACATTGATAATATTTTGTCTTAAATGAATGTGAGATTTAAATATGATTTCTTCAGTAATCACGATACTTGGTCATATGATATTAGTGTTTCTCTTTCTGCGATTAATTAAACAAATTAACAAACTGCTTATTGAAATACCGGGTGATAAGCTAGGCGTAACGAAAACGCGAAGAAGCGGGAGGACAACGACCGAACAATTAGTTTGCATCATGACAGGGAAGAAAGTAAGTCCTTAGACTGGCTGACGCGACGTCAACAAACTGTCGACTGTAATTTATAGCGCGTGATGAATAATTCTTGATTCTATAGTTGCAAAGTTGAGACACGCTAACTTTCCAAAATGGAATTGAATGTTCAGGCAAGTTAATGCAACGCAACATAACGCAACGCAACGCGTGAGGAATCTATTGCGAATAATAAAGCCGTTTATACAATAAATTTCATCATAAAATTAACAGCGTATTTAATAAACTCCAATACTGATAGTACTAATTATTAACAAAATTACTTCTTTTTAATAATACTATCGATGGCAAACGCTCCATTATTGATTTTATATTAAATTTTTAAGTTTAATATGACAATTTATTAAATACTGATAAATTTAAATAATGTCAAAGATGATATATTTAATAATGATATCCTTTTAATTATCTGTAGGAATATTTAACAAAATGTTCTGTTCCATACATGTTCAAATAATATTAGAACATAAAATAGTGATATGAAATATAATCATATAATGATACATTTATAATAAATTTTATAATGATATAGAACATAATATATTATAATAAAATAATATTAATATGGAACTCTACGCTGAGTTTTATATGTATCAGTCAAAAAGAAATTTTAATTCTCAAATTTTCTTATTTAGTTATCAAATACAGCAGTTACATCGGTTTAAGGGATTTATTTTACGCGTTTCATAATTTTTGTTAAAAAACAATATGTTCATTAATTCGGTTCTTAATTCAAATGTTTTATGGTTTTCCTGGTTTCTCTGGGGTGCAAGAATACACATTTAAAAATATTCTTTCTCATACTTCAACGCCTCTTAAGTACTACCTAGCTTCGTCGTTACGTCGCAGCGTAACCACGTCCGCATACGTTATTCAAGAAAAGTGCTTGTCGTGAGCTGCGTTGGTACCACCATTGTAATTTGACTTTTTCGCGAAGGGTGTATTTTTCTCCTTTTTTTCAACACGTGCTGCTGTTATTACTGGCATGAAGAAGTGCATCGGGAGACAATAGTGTACAGCAGTGTCGTTTCATTTGCGTGTACAATATAGTATGGAAAAAGAGGACAATACAGGATTAAAGCAAACACTGGCTTTCATATCCTTGTCACTGGCATGTTCGTAGATTATAATCATGTTAAATAGTTCGTGTTAAAAGTAGGAAAAAAGAACGTAGCTTTAATATCATTAAATGTAGAATTGAATTGTTAAATTACTTAACTAATAGTAATTTCGAATGAATTCACTTCACGCGCGGAGCTTTATGTTGTTCAACTAATGTATTTCTTTTTTTAATTTCGTAAATTAACATAATTCTCGGCGGAACACACAACGCGAAAAAATACATGACATAAAGTAGAAATTTTTTTTTTGCAAAGGAAGCAAGACTTCTGTAATTATTTATTATTAGATAAATCCTCTTTATAAAAAGTAAGGTAAATGTCTGTACACTTACACAAAATTTATTATTATTAATCTTAAATATTTTTTTGTAATAATATTATAATTAATTTTACTGTATTTAATCCTCAACTACATGTCTCGTTTTAGAATTTTAATTTACATGTCTGGTTCACAAGTCACCCACAGCGTTTCTGACTGGCTCTGTAATTATTACAAATCTCAATGAAAAATATTTTTTAAAATTAAATACCAGAATATATAGAATAAAAATATCAAAAGAATAAAAATATAAAAAGGTTTTGATAATAATTGAAAAAAAATGCCAAAAAAATGTTAAAAAACAATTTGTGCAAGAGTGCAAAAATTAGTTTTTTTTTTTTAAAAAAATATCTTTATGATAAAAAAAGATATAAATAAAAAATAAGTAGTGTTTTAAAAAAAAGAAAACGTGAAAAGAAAAAAAAATTATATGATTCATTCAAAAAGTACAATTATTTGTACAATTGAATTGGGGACATTTTTCTGATTTGCATCTTCTTTTTTAAAAAAAAATGCAATAAAAATATTTTTCATATCAAATATATAATGATGTCGACATTATTTACGATTTTATAACTAGAAAATAAAGTGATTGTTTCGCCAAGATGCCTCTCTCATAAAAATGTTTTTTTTTTACAATATGTTTCTGACTACATATTTTAATTATAAGAAAAGCACATATGTTTGAATACAGTACTAATAAATAGGCTTACTTACTAAATACGAATTTTCAGTAAAAATCTGTCAAATTTACATTTGACAAGTCACTCAAGTCAAACTTTTATTGCATTATAATCAGCATCAAGGCAACAATAAAACGATTGAGAAGCATACTTTTAAAATGCATTTTGTTCAAAATTTATAATGTTCAGAAATCGAGAAAAAAAGCTACAAGAAAATTACATGCCTTAAGAAAATAATAATTTGCCAATCAGAAATAATAATTTATCAATCAGATGTGAAATATTAAACAAAATTGCTAAACAATTACTAAAAATGATAAACAAATGCATTTTGTTTATCTCTAGTAAAAGAATATAATGCACTTCGAATGTCTAGACTTTTTTCAGCATATAAATTGATGATGAAAAAACGCTTTCGGACTATCGTAGAATAGCTTAAAATATGAATATTTTAACACTGAAACTATGCCATCTTTAATTTAAAAAAATGAAATTTTCAACAAAATACATTTTGAAAGTTTGCTTCTTAATTGCACGCAATCGACAAAAGTACCAAATTTTTTTACCTTCGTTTTCTCCCCTCCCCCCTCCCCCCATTTCAACTTTGCAATATTAATCGTACAAAAATAACGCCCGACTGAAATTTTCACCCGGATTCAAGTAACCCTCTCATGTAGTTGAGGGTTAAAGATTAATTACAATTAAAATATAATATTATATTTAAAAAGTATTTGATTATGATTAATAATAATATAAATAAATAAAATGTTTTATAAATGTCTGTACATGAAACATTTATCTTATCTTTATATTATTTTAAATTAATTTGATCTTGGATATTACTAATATGCGGAAAGT
>Ga0157364_1000660_pt1 | contig 25294 bp, 6 predicted proteins | sample AttsexASBM2_FD_111476 | JGI IMG/M metagenome (GOLD analysis project Ga0157364, IMG submission 111476) | Fungus gardens microbial communities from leaf cutter ant in Ribeirão Preto, State of São Paulo, Brazil - Atta sexdens ASBM2 | ecosystem: Host-associated > Fungi > Mycelium > Unclassified ... | reverse complement strand
TGTTTAATAATTATAAAAAAATTTGATTTTCTTTAATAAATTATTAAAATTAGATATTAATTAATTATTACATATCAGTTAATAATTTCTTTCATTAATCTTATACTTTTAATTATTTTCATTCATAAATTTTATATACTTTTAAAGGAAATATAATAAAAAATACCTATAGATATGATTTAAGCGACCGGTTATCTAAATTGTATCTTTTGCAGCATGTTACAAGAAGATTTATAATAAATTAATTTGTTATTAGTGAAAAGAACATGTAATAATAAGCGTCCAAAACCTCAAGCTATAATTTCTAATGTTCATTTGCATACAAAACAGTGCCAAATGGAAAATATAATAAAAAATAGGTTAAGTATACACATTACTCTCTGGCCAACAAACTCTTGACAAATGTCCTGATAACGTAGACTCAAAAGAAGGATTTTGATTTTCTTCAAACTTAAACTAATAATTTCTTTTGAAGTATTGCTGGATGCATCTCTCTCATGTTATTAATTAGATAAAATTATTGCTGAATGTTTTTACTCGGGACCGATTGTAATATTATAGGAGTTAAAAAAAATGCACGTATTCGACACTCTTCTCTCTCTCTCTCTCTCTTTCTCTCTCTCTCTCTCTCTCTCTCTCTCTCTATATATATATATATATATATATATATATATACATACTCTCTAAATCTCGTGGAATGAAATCTCACTCAAAGAGACTGAAAATTTAGCCTGTCTTGAAAAAAGAGTGAAAATATGACTACTCTTATTCAAGAGTGACAAATTTTCACTCTTTTTAAAGAGATTTACTCTTTTGGAATGAGATTCGTTTCGAAGGAGTGAAATCTCAATCTTTTTTCTGGAATGAGGTCTATCTACCCTGTAGTATACATTCTAAAAAAACGGATTGAAATTTCACTTCTTTGGAAAAGATCTTTCTAAAAAGAGTGAATATCTGTCACTCTTGAACAAGAGTAGCCATATTTTCACTCTTTTTTCAAGACAGACAAAATTTTCAGTCTCTTCGAATAAAATTTCACAAAATTTAGAGAGTATATTATATAACAAACTTTATATATAATATTTTTTAAAACAAATGCTACGAAAGCTTGATGTATAATCTAAAAAAATGTAAAATTGCTTAATTCAGAAATTCTATTTCTTGAAATGAATAATTACGTTTTATTCACTTTGCTTTATTTAGAAAAAACTTTAATATTTTCCCTGAAAGTTTGATGAGTCTATCGAATGCTATGCTCGCCCCCACTTTTCTGCCCTTTTTCGGCAATCTTTAATCATTCAAAGTGAATCAATCACCTATCTAGAGACTTGCAATCGCGCCAGTCACTCTCCAACCACCGTCACCCAGAAAACTTCGGTGTCCCTCATACCCAAGTTCACTCGCAGACTCGACACCAAATGACGTTATCAAAAGCGAACATTTACTATCGCTCTTCTTTTCCTATTCTTATCCTTCAGATTATAATAATAAAAAAAAGAGATATAAAATAAATATAATATAGGAAAATATTTTTTCTCATTATCTTATGATATGTAATTCTTCTAAAGCAAAAATTTCGATTCTTGCTTAAAATTATTCATATTTGATTATAATTGATATTTTAATTTAATTAATCATTAAATTTGTTTGTATTTTATACCGAAGCCTTTATAGGACAATATTATTTATATTTTGTCTAAGTTTTCATTATAAAAAAATATTTTGATTTTTTTTATCAAAAAAGGATGTTTCGAGAATACACAACAGAATACGTCAAAAATATGAAAAGTTTTCAAAATTGCACAAGTAATATTAACTTCAAAAAATTATAAAATATAAAAAATTATATAAATTAAAAAATATGTACATACATTATTTAATCTACATTTAATATAAGCAAAATATGCGGGGAGAGAGAGAGAGAGAGAGAGAGAGAGAGAGAGAGAGACAACTTACAGAATATCGGATCGAAGAAAATCATATTATGGGCATTATCCCCTCACAAGAGCGTTCGCATAAACGTACATTTTATTAAAAAGGGCTATACTGAATAAAGGCTATGTGAATAAGGGAATTGTATACTTCTTTTTTAAATGAATAAGAGAGAGAAAAAGTTATACGCTTTCGTCTCCTTCGACATTTTAGCCCCATAGATCCCATGTTCACGAGATCTCGTGTTCTCTCTCACAGTCGATCCCGCTGGAGAGAACCAATCAGCGATCTCTCAAAACCCTCTTGCACCCTGCAGCCCGCAGCCACGCCTGCCAATATAGGGTAGGTACCCTCGTCAGATCGACCCTTATCCTTTTTACCCGCCTTCCTTCTTTTCTCTTCTCTTGCTGGACCCAACTCATTTCGCAAAATGGATTCCGTCTGGTTGTTTTCAGTGATGGACCACCATGTTTGTAACGTTGTGTAAGATAAGATTTATAATGCAATAATAAGTTTTATATTATTTAATTTTATTATATTAATTAAATTATGTTATTTATAAATAGAACGTCTGTTTTATCGAATAAAACTAGTTATCGGCTTACAAAAATTTAAGTAAGTATACTTGATTTAATTTCTATTAATAGAAATTTTTATGATAAAACATACATGATAAATAAAAACTTTAATTATATATAAAATAACATCACTACACACACTTACCATACTTATTTTCCTACTAAATATAATATTTAATTCTTTAAAATATGCAATATTAATTTATGAAATAAAATTTTTAATATATTTAATATACATTAATTAATGCTATTTCTTATTGTTATCATGAATATTATTTGTTATAAATGTGTTGATAGCATAGAACGCTAATACTATACTACCGTATAGTATTAGTGAATATAATTTTATATAAGATATACATTATAAGAGATAAACCGAATAAAGCTCACCTAATTTATTTTATTCTTTTTTAATTTTCTATTTATGGAGATATTGAAACTAAGTGGGAATATAAAATTTTTTAATCTTTATTTCACACACTCACAAAAATAAAATATATCTTCTACATAAAACATTTGTAAATAAAAAAAATATTTTTAAATTTTGACATTGAACCGTATTGCATGTATATGAGACCCAAATAAAAAATAAATTAAAAATAATAAAGAAACTATATATAAACATTATCTTTCTAAATTAATTTAAAGTTTATTAAAAAAAAATCCCTCAAGACTGACTCTATTTTTAAATAAAGATATTATAAATAAAGATATAAATACTCTGAAGTTAAATCTAATAAAAAAGGAGAACAAAATTGTCAATAAAAAGCTAATACGGTTAATGATGCGCAAAATTTTATTATTTATTCTGAACTAAAGTGTAAACGTTTTGGTCCTTTTCAATGCAAATTACATGAATGTGTGAAAACTATTACTAATACATAATATAAATAAATATATTCTAGAGATAAGATAATTACATATTAGCAGCGCATGGTATCTTGCATAATGGTCATCTTATTACTACGAAAGTCTGAGTTCTAAAAAGAGGTCCAAAAAGGTTTTAAATATTATAATTATTAATTATCTTTAATTTGATCTAAAATTAAGTTTTTAATCTTTAAAAGTTTCTATCAATTTTTATGCTTTTTAAAAATTAGCAGCATTGAAAATCATTATCCTTTAGCATAAGCTCCACACATATGGCTATAACAATGGCAATAACAAGAATTACATAAATCTTATTTAATAAGAGTTGTTTCTAAAAAAATATAGGTACTTATATCAGAAAATCAATTTATTTTTCAATAGCTAGGAAGTTGAATAATATAATGTATTATAATAAATTATAAAATAATATGTATTTGGTCAACTTTACTGCGAATTACTATAAAAATGGCTCATGCATATACTTTGTCACAATTTAAGTTTCTATTGTATTAAACAAACATGTTGATGCCAATTCTAATTCTTTTCTTCTTTTTATTTACTTCCTGTGGCGCATCTTTTAAGTATATATATATATATATATATTCTAGCTAAGTAAAGTACTTAAGATATACATTATAAGAGATGATTTAAATTTCAAAGTAAGCTTTATTTAACTCATGCTGGACCTTATTTGGCTAAGATAGCTTATAAAATTTATCAAATATATATAAATATATAATAAACATGTATAATAATAAAAATTTAGTTATAATTTCAATAATAATTGGCACATACATATACATATAATAATCGCTATGGCTATCGCAATACAAAATTTCGAAACATTCGATTTTTTAATTGTCTAGGCTCAAAATTCTTGATAATGAATTATTAAATTCTCTATGCATTTAAAAATATGCATAGAGATGATGCATTGATAATAATAACAGAATTATCTTATAAGCATATTTATTATTCACTCTCGAAGAGTACAAAGTTAGGTCTCGAACCACCGCGTAGATAAACGGACGTGACGATAACCAGTGACCATTTCGATGTCTACTGAACAGCCGATGAAGAAGGCAGATGAAACGTACGAGTTATAATAATCCGTGATAGCAACGGTGGCGATGTCGAGGAGCGGAGGAGCGGCTATGCTGTCACAAAGGCATGCGCCACCCACCTCGACCTGGACGCTCACATCGTTAATCAACTGCAGCGGGACCCCGTAACTTTCGAGGTACCGATCCACAGGTATGGCTTCACCTCATTCTTCCTCCGATCTCGATATCTCCACCCAAACGTGTGGTGTCAGATAACTAAATATGATTCAGGGTTAAAGCGAATTTTATTTTTTAATTAAACTTCACTTGTTCGCGAATGCTCGAGTTTCTACAAACTGTATTTAATCTTTATTAAAACTCTCTATTCTCTCCTCCCTGTAATATTATAAAATAGCTTCCATTTTTGCTTAACGTGTAGATATGCAAGTGATGAGTAGCAGTGTAACAGATATTACGACGGCAGTTACGATAAACGTGGCGTATGTGAAATGCTGCATAGGATTAAGGGATTTACAATCTATTATTACGAAGAAAGCCTTCGCAGAAAGAAATGGCCCCAGTTGGCGTACAGTGCTTTTAAGGGGCTAAGAAAAGTACGAAATACGAGGGTTTTCCTTTTCTATGGTGGCACCCTTCTATGATATTCCCGTATAGCGGCCCCTCTCCTTCTATAAAAGGATGTACAGTGGGGTCGAGCAGGATGGAAGCAGATTAGGGAACTGGGATGAGGGGTAGAAGCGAGCCAACCCCACCGCCGCTTAGCCAGCAACCCTCTTTCTTTCCCCCAGAAAGCTTCGAGGTTGGCTCAAGGAACGCGACGTAACAGGAACGAACCGGGAGTGAAAGGGGAAAGGGGAGCAGAATGCACAGAGATGAAGGAGAAACAGAGAGAGAATGTAAGAGAAGTAAGGGAGAGAAAAGGGGAAGAGGGGGAGAGGAGAAGAAGGGGAGGGAGAACGAGAGAGAGAGAGAGAGAGAGAGAGAGAGAGAGCCATGCCGACGCTGCTGCTAGTCAAACCAAAACTCGGCATGATTAATGATCGGTGAGAGGCAGAGCGCTGCTTCAAACAACAAACTTTTCCCAAGGAACGCTGGAGAATACAAGAAAAAATATATAAGAAAGAGGGAACTCTCTTTCTTCGCATCCACCCTTCAGACCGGCTAATACCCTCCTAGACCTCCGTCTCGTTCTCGTCTTCCCATTTTCTCGCTCTCTTTCTGCAATCGCATCCTTTGCTCTTCTCTCTCTATCTCTCTCTCTTTCTCTCTCTCTCTCTCTCTCTCTCTCTCTCTTACTTTACTCTCCGTAGCTCTGACAGCCTTTCATTTCTTTCCTCTTTTCTTTATTTCTTTCCTTTCCATCTAGATCTCTATCCTTGTCTGCTCCGTTCCTCGTCTTCGTCTTTTCTGAAGGCAACTCTCGAGAAATGGTCACCAGCGACTCCACCACGTCTCCTTCCTTCTATTCGTATCTCTGCTATTACGCGATTCTGTGCGAATAGTCAGGATAATACCGAGTGATCTGGCTACCGTAGAATCACGTAGAGCGCTTGCCATGCACATGCTAGTTTTAGTATAAATACAAAGGAATAATATCAAGGAAATTTTTCCGCTAAAGTCATAGCAAATTTTCTTTTATTTTCCACATACAAAGAAGATTCTAATATCAACATCATTTAACATTTATGTATTCGGAATAATATGATAGTTAGTAGTTACATATTCTTATATAGGATTGCATCAAACTGTAACACCTCACACCACGATATGATGTTTATATGAATCTTGTCTGTTGTATATCGGACTTGCCATGATTAGAAATGGAATTCAATATTTGATTGAACATAATGGTAGGTAGATATTAATAACACTAGTTACGTTCGATTTCCGTGGTGAAAAGTCCAAATGCCGCGCAGCGAAACTGGACAGCCAAAGCTGGCAATGTGCGTCGATAGCCATTCAACCATGGTTCAGGGCAACCTGGACTGTTGCATGACCAGCGGTCTGCTCGAGTCTAGACTTGGGCGCAAATATGCTTGGTCATCGGCGGCTGGACGAGGGAGTTCAGCGCCTAACAGTAACTTTCTCTCTCTTTCATCCGTATCAATGTAACAGTATCTCCTTCTCATTTCTTCCTCTCCTCTTCCGTATTTACGTACCTAGTATCACGTGCATATAACCGTCACGGCGACGGAATAATAGCACTTATTAGCCCGCTACTATTTGCTGCTGATTCACTTGATGAGCGGCATCCTCAGTCGACACGTCTTATTGTGATACCAATCATTTGCCTTTCCGCGGCGGCAGAGATCCAAAGGAAAGCTTCAACGATAATTCTTTTTTTTTACTTCCTCTGATTATCCCCTTACGATTTATGTTTATAAACAAATAGCAGAGAGTAACACCCAGAAATAAACACGCAAATGTATCTTTGGGTGGTCCAATTTTTTTTTTGCTTATCTTCTATTCGTAAATAAAACCATACTTCACTATATGTTAAGATAAAGAAAGTGTAGGATCATTTCAACTCGAAGCGAATAATTTTGGATAACTTTGTAATACACAATCTGTATGATTGGTACACTATGAAGTCCTAAATTGAATTCCTAGTAAAGACTTTGTATTTCTATTAGACGTTATAAGACAGAGGTTCACTTACATTTGTACTTCAAATAGGGTGCTTTAGAATTTAGATGAAGTTTTCATGTAGTTTTCATGTAGTCAAAGGTCAAGAAAAAAAAAAAGAAAGAAGACAAAAATGATATTTACTCTAATTGTTAAACTGTTTGGTCTCACTCTATTGGTATCGCTAGTAAGAGATAGTAATAGTTTAACATAGAACTTAGCTATTTACACACTATTCATTTGATGATGTTCATTCTTGCACAGTACCGATAGCGATGTCAATTTAAGCGAAGTAAGAAGCACCTTATTCCACTACTCATAGTTGGTTCTCCATGGAGACGCAGAGAAGAAGCCGACTATAAAGCGCGAGATGCACGATGACTAAGGGCAGGCACCGTAAGTCACTCACAAATTGAATTAAACGCAACTCTAAAATCGTGACACGGCGCAAACAATCAGTGTCTATTCATTGTCGGTAGTCGGGAAAGCCCAATCACTGTCTTGCACGAAAATTGAGAACTACGATTTATGCAATTTACCATGCTTAATAGTCATCTCGAACATTTCGATATAATCTCTTGTTTATTAATTAGTAAGCGTTCTGTTATATTAACTAATCATTGTTTTAATCTTTTCACTATATTTCGTTATGTACATTTTTTATTATTTTGCTAACAACGCAATAAAGCAGACAAAAAGCACGTTGTGTTTAAAAAATACTACTGTATCCAATTTTTAAGGCAAGATGACATGTATATATAATCATATCAATTGAAAGAATAAATTAAAAAGTAATTATAAATAACTTTAATTATAAAATTTTATTTATTTTAACAAATAAAACTATATTTTTAAACATAATTAGTTAATACATTATTTTGTTTGTAAATTTAAATTATAATATTCATAAACAAATACTATATCACACACTTATGTTTAACGGCTCGTATTTGTCTGCAAAAATCCTAGTTCAGATTTTTTTTAATCAAGCTAATTTTTAATTTCTTAATTTTTGTTTTATATTATTCGCTTTGTGTCTCAAAATAATATATGTAATTCACAGTGAAATTCTGCAAGATCTATTACATTACTTCTGAGTGTCTTAATAGTTCCAAATATTTCTCAGTTAGAAAAATATTAACTAATAAATTAGAATATGTGTATATATATATATATATATATCAACTATAATATTTATACACATATATACAATGTATCGCTCATAAGAATTATATGACAATTATAGAGAGAACTGTATTTGACATCTTAAATATTGTGTGTGTAATTATACATTAGTACGTTTTAAAAACAATCTCATGCTATTTCTTTCTCTCTTTTCTTACATATGACACAATCATACGTATGCTTACATGTACAATGCCATACAGATTGTTTCTTTGTCCAACCGGATGTTCCGATATTGGTAACAGCGCATATTGTGCTGATCTACTCTTTATTTTCAATCGATGATGTATTAGACAACGTATAATGTTTTAGTACACCTACAATGCTTGGCAGACGGGGCGATCCATCGTCAATGAACATCGGGATTACACGGTTAAATGAGATTCTAGCGGCGGAATCAAAGAGGCAGCAGGTGGTCAGGGCCACAGCCATCTTTCCCCGCGGGATATGCTTTACTGTCTGGTCTGTATTCTTCAAGTTACTACGTTCTTCCGCCATATTGGTAAAGAATCATTTAATCGTGATTAAATTAAAAATAAACTGTATTGTTAAAAACCTATATAAAAGACATACTACATATAATTTTTGCGAGAATAACAAGCTTTTTAATTATTATATTTACATAAAAAAACTTCATAAAAATATTATTTAAAGAAATCATTTTTTGAGATTATGTACACATACATATCTTACTTGAAAGTAAAAAAATTTATAAAACATGTACGTACAGTAATATGAAAATATTAACTATGATAAATTTAAAAATAAAACATTACATAAAATTACGTACAGAAATATTCTGTAAAACAATAAATGTAAAAGAAACTTAGAGTAGAAAGTAAGCTGGTATATTGCATAATGAAATCTAAAATACAATTTGACAGATGATATATGCAGAAAATATAATCGAAGGATTCGATTAACTAGTTACGTTAAGAGATAATTAATAAAAACTGGGAACGCACTGCATTGAATATATATATGCAAAATAAAAATCTCCAGTATAAATTGGAAGTTTATCACAGCGCCAGACAAATTAATAGATGAAGTACGTACATAAACCGATTATGAAGAAAGTGCATCCGTGCCTGAAGAAAAAGGACATTGCAGGACAGACCAAGTAGACAGCCTCTTCCAAGGGGCGAGCGAGTCATCATTAATATTATACTGCAGCGGCGCTCATCGCGGGCGTCAGATCTATGCCGACCTCTTTCTGTCCGCGTCCGATACAAGATGCACGACTGAACCGAAGGCCAGAGGCATCAAAGACTACCTTCCTCTTCTTCGTACATCTACCAGACTAGACCTACACCACGGCGCGCCTTATCGACTACAGATTCGTTATACCTTCTAGATCACAATTTTGAATTGATGGACGTGCCAACCTCACAATTTTGTAATATCAGGTTCAAATAACTGCCACTCAAACCATTCGTAATTTTATGTAGGGCTATCTCGAATTTATTATTGATCGTGTCGTCAATAATTCTCTCTTGTGAAACGAGTTCTCATACTTACATTAATCTGACAGCTTCGACGATAATCATGAACAAGATTATAATAAAATTGGTGATACAGAATATTAACGTGGAACAGTCAGCGTACAATTGGATGTCAGTAATTTCGCATGTGAATATTAAATCGAATGACGGTTGATATGAAATGTATCGAACGTGCTTATGCATACTTAATATCTTTTTTCCATTTCCTGAGACGATGCAACCATTTGAAGCGCCATCAAAGTGACCCCCTCGTGATTGAAAAGATCTCATCAGTCATAGAGACATAACTCCATCTGGGCGAATACCCTCCATTGCATTGTTTGTGCAAAGGACTCGTTTAGTTTAACCCTTTCATATTTCCCCGTTTTGATTCCGTTAAAATCCGACTTGAAGATACTTAAGTACATCTGACATCTACTATATGTCCACGTCATCTTCTCGATGTCAAGATTCCGAGAGTTGCAGGATTAACATTAACTTAGTGTATTAAAAAAATAATGACGAGTAAAACAATGCAATTACTAAACAGTATGGATATTCTTGATCATATCAAAGAGAAAACGCATTCGATCTATTGCTAAAACAAGTTAAAGGTTCTTATTTTTATACGCCGCACAATCCCGGCAGCTAATGAATGCCTCGTGTCAAGCTGGAATGTTAATCGGCTAGAATTCATCAATCACTACTACGAAGAAAATATGGAACGATGTAATTTACGAAAACTAATCAGATAACCATGCGTTAGAAGTCGAGGAAGGATAGATATAACTCATAATTGACATAATTAGCATATTGCAAAAAGCGACGAAGATATTGTTTCTTTTGCCGTTTTCTTGTTCTTATTCGTGTAATCGATAGGTCTGGCTTCCTTCAGTTGATTAAATTGATAATTACTCCTGACGATATATATCTGACGTTTAAGAGAACGCGAAAACGGTTCCTGCACTCACGTTATCTTAATCAGTATATCTGGAAACGATTATCTCGTCGTCAGAAATTGAATATTACGAATGCGCAGAGAACAGTGCATGCTTTCTCATATAAAATAAAAAAACTAATCGTTCCTTCATACGAAATGAGATAAGAACAGATCATATAAGATGTATTTTCACTTTCCCGACCGATTGATTTCCCTTCTCCGTCCACTATATCCGATCAATCGAGGAACGTCGTTTAAAGTGGTGCGGAATCCATGGAATCGGGTCAATAATTTCGTAAGCCGCGGCTTGCTGCCGCGTGAGTGAGAAATATGGACAATGTGTTATAAGAAAAGCCGCAGTTCACGTTTTCTCGCGGTGCTCCTTGCCGCAGTTTCAGCCTCAGCCTCAGTCGCAGTCGCCGTCACTGTCGCCGTTGCCGCGCCGCCGTCGTCGCCGTCGTCGCCGCGCGCCGTCGGCGAACGATCAGGCTGGCAGGCAGGCAGGCAGGCAGGCAAACATGCAGGCAGGCTGGCTGGCTGCGCACCCTCTCCCTCCGTGTCACACAAAATCATTAATCTTGCTATGTTTTCTCGCACATTCGAATGTGGATTTAGACTCGAGACGAGACTTCGCGCGAGGATCCCTGGAAACGTACGTAAACGCGTCCAACCGTATCTACGCCGTGCAGCCGTTTGTCTCCATCCGAGTGACTCCGGCACTCGAACCAGAAAGGCAAGTTTGGTGACGTGAATGTCCGGCGAACGATCGCGATCCGATGTTCGTAGCGATAACTCTTGCTGCAAGGAATGCTTCGCGTGTAGTTAAGTATACTGATATCGATGCTTCCTGCACTGTGAAGAATATGTAAGCATGATTGGATCTTTCATATCAGTTCTATGCACATCAAGGTATTATTACTAAATCCAAAATGAAAATTATTAAAACAACATATAATAAAATATTTCTTAATAGAATCGATTTGTTATAGACATTATATAATTGCATTCGTTGAATATAAAATCAATTTTAATAGTTATTAACTATTTTATTATATCAGAATTGATTATTATTCTCTATTCATTAAACTACGAAGTTCTACGAAAATCATATTTTTGTATATATAAAACACATACTTATTTGATTAGGTGTGAATTTATAAATAAACAGTTAAAATAATTGATTGCGATAAGCTGCGAAAATATAGATGATAAATTACAAAACTATTACTTATACTATTAACATAATTGCTATATCATAATAATTATGTATTTAACTTTCATTATAATTGACACATTTCAATTAAATTAAATATTAAAAAATATTCCATATCAATTAAATATTTATCATGTTTTAAATAATGACAAACTTATTTCGTAGAAAAAATTATTAAGTATGATTCTGTAATTAATTTTAACATATATATAAATTCTCCGTGCATACTTTTGCATACTTTTGTATATTTTTACATATTTTTACCAACAACAGTTACATTTATTTTATATATATATATATATATATATATATATATATATCATATAATATTTTTTATTTACTTTTCTAAATAAACATATGGATATTAATATTGACAAAAAATTAAACAAAACAAATTCTAAAATAAAACTGTATATGTATATGTATATAAATATTTTTATAATATTATCATATTTAATTGTTTCTGCTAATTAATCATTTTATTTCCATACTTACATTTTAATTAATTAATTAAATTTATTAATTTAGGTACATTTGTGTGTGTGTATGTGTGTGTGTGTGTGTGTGTGTGTGTGTGTGTGTATGTGTGTGTGTGTATGTGTGTATTGCGCGTGCGTCGTGCGTGTGTGTGTATGGGGTGTGGGTGTATGTGTGTATATATACGAAAGTTCCAAGTTTTGTTTGCATCATGAACATTTTTTATATTTTTACGGCAAACAATCAAAAACCGAAAGTATTATTTTCTGTTTAAAACATACTATTTACTATTTAAAAAATTTACACAAATTTAATCACTATAGCATTTAGAAAAATTTTAATGCATACTTGCAGAGAACCATCAGTTGGGAATCGCTGATTTACATGAGGCAGTAGCATTTTTCCTCGTCATGTCATTATGAAACACTCTTTTTTATCCACTAGATTATACTACGAGTGAAAAGTGGGCAGTCCACTCGATTGGTAATTACACCTGTGTATGCACTTCATTAGCACTTATGAGTAGTTGCGTAACGACTGGCATGTCATTTTAATATGAACACGATCAGAGATTAATGGATTTGCTTCAGCCTTTATAGAAAGATTCAAGAAATCGTGCATCCGTATGCGATGCCTATTCAATGAATAATAATCGCTGCAAGAATATAAAATGATAAAATTATATGATATAAAAAATGTAAAAGAAAATCATGTCGTACTTTAGATTGGAATATTAAACAATATTCATGGTATATTTATTACAGAAGATTATGAGTTATAAAGTTAAAATTATATATAATATGTGTCTCCTATTCAAATCCTGATTAAAAGTTATATTAAAAGCTTTGAAATAATTCAGTATGATTTTAAGTTATTATTTTCACCGTTTCAATTCTATTTATTAAATTGCTTTAAGATAAAAAATATTTAAATTCAAATAATATGTATTTCTATAATTAGTAAAATGTAAGTACGTCAAAAATAACATTAAAAGATACTATTTCCATAAATTATATTATTTACATGATTATAAAAAATATAGAAAATATTATAAAAGTTGTTCAAAAATAACAAAAATAATGTATTAAAAGATTATTTAAACATAGATTATTTAAACATTATTAAAAGCATCTAATTGTCATCAAATATATCTTGTTGAATAATATATCTTCAAGGCTCTCTTTGTGAAATTATTTATTATCTAAGCTTTATAAATATTTCATTGTAAAGCTTATATTTCATTGTAAAGCTTGTATTTCATTTTGATATTATTTAATAGATAAATAGAATTTGAATCTACCTGTATAAAGGATATACAGTTTAATACTATACGTGAGTGAACTCTCTTATGTGCAACAGGTCATGCTAGACGTAGTAGTTCATCATTGACAGTACGCCTATATGCATGCAACTAAGTTTATGGGCATAATGACGTTCATTAATTCCTTTTTACATTTGGCGTTTTTTCTTCGTCATTAATAATTAGTCTATAACACGCTCAAATGACTTCATATTTTTAGAGATCTAATTGTATAGCATGGTACATCGTACAGTTTAAGTCACTTGTGCATAACACTTATAACTGTATGATGTACTACAGCATATTATAAATATCTAATTATACAGTCACGTGACATATATCCAAACTCGATACACAAATGTATAATCATAATTTTTAGTGATTTATATTGTGAATATTATAGTCACGAGGTAAAGCTCATACTTCATATACATTATATTCGTTACACAAATAAAAATTTTGAGAACATATCATCAACGATATTAATATTAAAATTTATCGCAATAAGATCTATCAAATTGAATAGTATTTATCCATTTAAATATACAATGCTAATTTAATAACAATAATTTTTTTAATTTATGCGTACAATTTTGATTGATATTCTTTTATTTAAAGATCACTGTTGCTTTGTATGCACCACACAAACCTCTCTAGAACCGAATTTGTCGCCTCTTATCAAACAAATTCGGATCTACAGGGTAGATGTAGAGCATTAACTGGGCTTTCTTGTACGGCACATTGCTCAGCGTTTATTTTCTTATATATTAAAAATACTTAACATATACGTGCCGGTCTTAACTTCTTTGTCCGCCCAGTATGTGATCTTCAGTAGACTGCAAGTACCATTTTAGGAATCTGAAAATATTTTGATATTAATATCATTTTCTATACTTCAATTGTAAATAGAGAATAAATAAAATATAATAAATTTGAATAGTTTTTAATTCGAAATTAATTTGTAAATTATAAGAACTATTGCTATACCTTTAGAAATTTTTAATTGTAAATACATTTTTGTACAATTTTATCCACTTCGGTCTTATTACAACGTCTATAACACACAAATATATACATATATTATTATAAAGACTTTAGTTCCGTTAGGAATGTATTATGTATTCTATCAACGCATTCGTTCATGAATATACATATTTATTCAACAAAATTATGCTACGTTAGCGGTATTTGCATTTCTAGAAATGAATATCGTTTGAAAAATTATAGAATATAGTTAATTTCAAATTAACGCTCGCAGGCTAATGTGCACGGTCATATGAAAATAGCTTGGGTATGCTAAGTCACTCCTCAAGAAAGCGAGGTAGAACCTGATTTTGCGCAAACTATGTAAATTCCAAAAAATATTGTTATTTAAAATATTAATAAAATTGGTAAAATGTTAGTTATATAAGAAACAATATTCATTTTTAAGATAAAATTAATTTTTTTAATTTACGTGTCACGAGATGCTTGTAATTATGAAAATAAAAGTATAAAATAAAAGTAAATCTTTTATCAATTACATATTCGACTTTTTTTTATAATTTAACAAGTTTTTAGAATTAATCAATTAACAAGAAAAAGAAATATTATTTTTATATAATATTAATCATTTTATTTTAATATTGTTACTAATATTGCCATTCTTATGTATTATTAATACAATACTTCATGTAATATTTTGTTAAGAAATTTTGCAAAGACATAACATTAATTTTTATTATTGTTTAATTATAATCTCTCTTTATCTTTTGTGTAAAAAAATTTTATAAGTTATACAAATGTTATTCATATTAAGTATGAAAATTAATTTATAGTACAAGGATATATAATCGCAAATTTGCAGTATGTAAGCTATTCTTTGTGATATTTCTTGTTCTTGTTGATAGTTCTTGTTGAAAGATCTAACAAATTGTACGCAAAATGATAATAAATATAAAGGAGTAAATATTGTAGTCGTTTCTTTTAACATTTAGATATGCTGTTATAGATAAATTCTGTTATGTCACTTGACACGATTCGTAAGTGAATATCGTACTGGGTTATCTCAGTGACAATGATCACATTACACCTGCACTACCAATGATGATTGATGCTCGTCCCTGGGATCGAAACCACCTGAGCGTTAACGGCTCAAGGATGACACAGCTGAATGTAGCAAGGTCGCGTTCTCCTTGGTTTTCTTCTTCTCCTTCTTCTTCTTCTTCTTCGTCTTCTTAGCGGTACAGCTCCTTTTATTCCTGTACGTGTGTCGATGTACCTTTCATTTCCAGGTTACTTGGTCATGTCGTATACGCTGGTTGTTCGCATGCAAATACTGAAGAAAAAAAAAAATTTATAAATATTTTATATATTGTATATTTGTATTATATATCAATACAAGGAAAAATAAAATAGAAAAATAAAAATATGCTGTATTCTAATATATGTAACAAAAGAGTGAACTAAGAAGAGATTACATTGTAAGGAAATCCCTAGACAACACAAAGTCAAGAATTAGGACATAATACATTTAAAAGATATGTTACATCCGGATTTTAGACTGGGTCACAATACCCAGACAAATTAGTTTTCCTATGTCAGAAAAACTGAAAGATGTTGAATTCTTAAAGATATACATATAGATATTCCAGTAAAACCGATGTCAATCTTTTTAATTTTCGGGTTCTGATTCGGGATTAAGGGATTTAAAAGCACCTGACTTATTCAAAATGTTTCGCACCCTTTAATTTGTAACAAGAAGCTCAGCTACTGGCATAGCTACTTACAAACTGTATTTTCTTTAAAGATAAAGTAAATATTCTCAGTTTTATATATATATATATATATAATGTTAAAAAAATAAAGTTATAAATTTAAAAAAATATATTATAATTAACTGAGTAAATAGATGAAAAAAAATGAGCAAAGAAAAGATTTTAATTTAAACTAGTATATTATTTCATTTATTCACAATTAGCTAGTTATTCGATATCATAAAAACCATGGAAAGTTTCAACTATACTAAGTCTTCATCAGCCTGACGACAATAATAAACGAATTTAAATTAAAACGTAATGTTTAAACGTTGGACAAGTTTTTAAATTTAAAAGATATGAAACATCGTAGTTAAGTACAATAATTTCGCAATATATTGTTTATTTAAGAACTATTTATATAAGAACTATTTATATAAGAACTATTTCTTCATTGGACAGCGAGAAAGAAAGAATATAAAATGGAGATATAAAATTATATGAAGCCAAGAGGCTTTTTATATATGTCTCGATGTGTATCTGTGAAATTAAGTTATTATAAAACAAAATTATAACATTGAATACACACGTTTCACGGTTTTTATAACATTGAATAACTAGTTAATTGTAAATAAATGTGAGAGATAATATTTATTCTAATTTAAATTAAAATCTTTCCTTTGCTCGTTTTTTTTACCTATCTACTCAATTAATTATTGTGTTACAATATCGAGCAGATTACTTCTTTTCTTATTTTTTAGAAAATAATATTATTATATTTAGTAATACAATTTCTTCATTTAACATCATGTAATAGAAATATATATATATATATATATATTTAATTTGTCACTTTAATATACTAATTAACATATTATTTATATTGTAAATTAATGTGCTAAATCATATAAAAACGGATATCATATAAAAACAAATTTTTGTTATAGAATAAAATATATCAAGTCAGTCTATCAAAATTTTGTCAATTTAAATTTCAATTTAAATTAAACTTTTAATTGAATAAACTGCAACATGTGTACAACTGAATAATACTTCTGAAATACATCTCCTTCTCTCTCCCTAAAGAATTTATTTTAATCTTCTGCATTATAGATTATAAATAGAGTGTCACTATAAATGTCATGATTTCGTATTTTATAGTCTTATTCTGTGACTGACCTTACCGACATATGACGTAATACAAGAATACTGAAATTCCCTAGCAAAAAAGAAACTGTTACTTTGTTATGTTTTATAATTTTCCTAAAATTATTTATTTATTTTTATTTTTCTTCAAAATTTTATTTTCTCTCATCTATTAAATAAACATTTAAAATTACATGTATTTACTTTACGATCTAATCAATTTTGAGTCATGTTGATTACATTTCTGAGGATATATCACAGATAAGCCCATTATAAGTGGGGATGATCATCAGCAATAAGACGAAAGCGTAATTGAGTTTCATAGACAAGCAACCTTCCTTCTATCGACCCGAGCATTTCGTCCGCCCCTAGAACGCCATTACTGAATATCATCTATATCATATTTATATAAAGCGTACATTTGCACTCTGCTATCAAAATTGATATTATTCTTTAACTACGTATATTTTTCATATTTATAAGAGTGTATCGAGAGAAATGCTACATATTAAAGTTCTCTAACCCGCTATTAAATGAATTTTGCTTCAATCAGATATTAATATATATATATATACATTAGAATACGTATTATAAAACAAGTTGTATAAATTTAAAAAAAATATACTTTACTATGTTGAAAACTTATAATTAATTAATTAATAATTAATTCATTATTTTTCTTTATTGTGTATTATATTAACGTGTAAGTTTCATGTTAAATTATCATTATAATAAAATATTGCATATGTATAGTGATAACAAACATAATGTGAAGAAATATTTATCAGTATAATACAACACAACAATACTACTGCTTTTAAGATATAATAGTTAAACAAAACAAAATAACATATACTCTTGTAACAGGAAATCAATTTTATAGATTCTCTTATTACTTACATATACATTGGAAATTTATAGATCTTTTCTTCTTAATGATATATAATTCATAAATTTATCATGATAAGAATGATACAAAGTGTCTGCGAAAAATCTGTAAAATAACAAAAATCGATTAATGCAAAATAATGTTACTAATTATAGACATTGTAAAAATAAATAAATAAAAATGAAAAGATAAATAGTAAGTATCTTCCATGTGAGCATATTATCGAGAATATAACCATTAGTTTTAAGTTACATTTACTATAGTTTGATACTAACGATTATATTTACTACGCGAGTAAGTAGCTCACAGATGCATTTTAATAGGAAGAGCAGTTGTAGTCTCGTTGCTTGATATTCTCTAACACACAAGGAGAATCTCCGGCTTGTTTCATGGCCGGACGGAACGTCATGGCTGAACCGACGAATAAACCAATAAACGGGGCAACCATCTGCTTGCCAGCCGGCATCTTTCTCTTCCCCTTCGCTTCCCTAGTCGCTCCATAACTCCATTCTTCTTCTCCCCTCGTATTTCCTCCCCTTCACCCTCCTTCTCCCTTCAGCACCATTTTATAAGCGATCCTGAAATGAAATCCACGTGAGAGCTTGCAGCATCCGTGAAGAACTCACGTGGCTTTTGTATTATAATAATAATAAGTGAATCCACCCACAATAGTACGTCTTTATCAGAGCAACTCGATACAATTAAAATAAAGAATAAGAACAACTCTTACTTAAGAAATTAATTCTAATTTTGTTAATATTGTAATTACTAAAGATTATAATTAATATGCGGATTTGCAATAATGTAAGCAGCATTAATTCTGCATTATACTATGAATTCAGAAAACAACATTAATTAATTTTAATTTATTAATTTATTAAAATAGATAGTATTAGGATTGTCTATTGTATCCAATAAAAATTATTATTAAGAACAACAATACTAATAATTACGTTATATGATTCATATTATATATTTTAATGTAATATTATACAAATATATTGACATTAAAATTATAAAAAATATTAATTTTGATTAAAATTGATAATCATAATCACGAAATAATTATAAGGAATATTATAATGCCGGAATGGCAGTTAGCAAATATCTATTATAGCATGCACAGTCGTACAAAATCTCGAAGATAAAAACTTGGAAGAAGTTGGAAATACGCAGCAGGTTAGCTACAAACCGAAGGTCAAATAGGTCGCCATTATCCGAGACCTATTACCTACAACGGACCGTGATACCTGTTTCGATACCGAAAAAAGAAAAAGTCAGGAGAGCAGAGGCTGTTCCCTATAAGGAAATTTCAAATATAACTCTTATGAATCAACTTATACGTATATTAAAGAATATTAAAAGATTTGAATTTTAATTTCTAATAATAATTTATAATAATAATAATTTATAATGAATAATAATTTATAAAATGATAATACGATTAATAATGATTAATGAAAGAAAATGTTTTACTCAGTATACTGAATTTATATATCTATAAGCGCCGTAGATTTATACTTATATTTATAACAAAGATTCACATATGATTATGCGACAGATGCCCCGAAATGATATCGACATAATAACTTGAAAAGAGTTGCGTGATCACCCTGTAAAAAGAATTAACAGGGCTTTGTATTCCCACAGCATGATATCATTTTTGCGGAAACGTGTTAATTTATGATACACTGTTAGTTTAATATAATTATACTAATTATACTAATTGTAAGAGTTATAAAATTGAGTGGAACGCGCATGTTAATATAGGCTTATAGTGGAAAAAATTGTATACTGTATGTATATCAAGTAATTTTACCTCTCAAATTATTAATATATAAATCTTAATACATTATTTTTAAAGATTTTTATATGAAATTTCAAAATAATTTACACATTTCAAGTTACATAATTGCTATTAATAAAATTCTAATATAAATTTGATTATATATTATTTCAAAATTGATAATATCAATGATAAAAGATCAATACACGTGCTTGGCACGTGCTGTTTGGATATTTAGCGGCAACATCCCTATTAAATATATAGCAATCACGGTGGCCATACTTCTCACAAGACGAACATCGATCACTTAACGCTTTGTCGTGTCACGCTACCTCTTGTTCATTCAGGTGCCGTTTTATGGTTGCAAAATAAACATACACATATACACACAACACACGCATTTTTTCTTTTTTTCTCTCGATGTATATATATATATATATATAATCTTATATGTCTGAAAAATATTATTTATTTGAAATAAAATCAAATTATTTTTCTTACGTACTAAAAAAAAATAGGTAAAAGATATAGTGAATGATCAAAAGAAATTATTAAGGAATCAATAAATCTGTTTTGCTTAAAAATTGTTAGAAAACATAAATTATTATTCTAGAAATAAATCTTTTTGATGAGATACTCAACATGTTTAGAGGAAGGTTTAGATGTGGAATGTGGACGCCGTAAGTCCTTGATTGGATTCACAGCCGGTTTATTCTCGTGTGCACACATGCTCGCTTCAAATGTTACACACTTTTGTAAGAGACTGTGGAAGATATATTTCATGATTTAGTATGCATTTAGCAGACATATATTTTGTGAAAAATTGCAAATGCAATACCTATAGATAATATTTTATTTATAAAAACGTAAAAGGAATTGTATCTTTCCAGATCTTTTAGTTAAACAATATTAATATTTGAAAGAATTCTTAAATACATATTTATTAAATTAATGCTTAAATTATCAAAGAATTTTTCTATGTCTATATTAATTGTAAGAATGTGATAGAAAAAATTGGCAATTAAATTAGTAATTAATTAATAATTCATTCTGATGTCTAATTAGATTCTTTCAAACATTTACATGCGCAAAATATAAACAAACCAAGTAAGATGTATTAAACGTGCATGTATTAATAAAGTGGTTCTTTTTTTTTAAACGATTAGGCCAGCTATAATCAATTATACTAATTTTGTGTAAGTTTTTCTATTCGTGAAAATAAGATATGTAATTTTTGCACGGACTGTAAAACTTTTAAATGAAAAATCTACACCGATTTGTGATAGTTTTTATTGTGTAATTACATACACATATGTGCTATCATTGCGAGCTATGAAATGAACTGAAATGGAACCGTGTTGCGAGTGAGGAACACTGTGCAAATCGATCGGCATCCTGCCAGTTTGCGAGAGGCTATATGGATATCACGAAATTTGCCACCGTCGGCGCCACCGCGGTGGTGCTTTTTACGTGCTGGATATATTTCGTTTTGACTATTGATATTATGCTAATGATATCTATTTTTTTGTCTAAAATACATCAAAATGATATTCTAAAGATGTCAAAAAGAAAACTGAACTATTAGGTATATAACTTCATAATTTCATACGATTGAATTTAAGGTTTCAGCAAAGACGGAATAATTCCATTTTGTTTCTCTTAAAATGTTTAGATCAGATCTGTCCAATTTAAACTCCGGAGTCAAAATGCAAAGCCATCGACGCAAAAAAATTCAATATAGGTAAGATTTTGGGGACTGTAAAGTATTGATACGCATCTGAGTGACGCTTATCAATATTTTACAGTCCTTAAAGTCTGACATTATATTTTTTTCATCAATGTCTTTGCGTTTTGGTTTCGGAGCTCAAATTGGACAGGTCTAGTTCAGATTATTACTTTAATTAAATAGAACCATTTTTTGATGATATTAAGTTATCTAACGGAAAAACACAATACATTATACAATTATACAACATCGTATGCTTTGAATCTATGATAAACGAATTATTAAGATTATTTAGCTTGGATAAAAGAATTCTATTTATACAGTTTTTTAAAGATATATATATAGTGTTATTTTTACTGTAAATATTGTAATAATAATTAAGATATTGTTATTTTATACTAATTAAAATAAAGTAAAAATACGATAATATGTTTATTTAATTTTGTATATTTTTGTGACAGTACACGTTATTAATTTCCTAATACTTATTGCATGTATTATCTCATGATATAATTATGTATAAGAAGTAATGCAATTACTTATATAAAACAGATAATACTTCTTTTCAGATTTTCAGAAAAAAGATATAACAAATAATATTATAAAACAATATTATATCATTTAATGATTATCTAAGGATTATTTTATCTTGTAATTTTATAGGCTAAAGCAAATTATTTTTCTGTATTTATGCAGCCATTTTCAGTTCTTGTTTGATAGATAATATTAAGAATAAGAGAAATAGATAATATTAAGAATGTAGAATATAGATTTATCGTATATATTAAAATCTTTTCATATCCATCGATATTAATTAAAGTAGCATTATATTTTCGTAGAAGAATCAAAATGTATTGTATCCTTTTATGGATTTTAAGTTTAAGTTTCGAGCAGTCCTTTAGTTTATTACGTCATTAAATTTAGATACGCCACTTCTCTCATAGATAACAATGAATAAATTTTAACAGAAAAAAAAATGAGAACGAAGACTTACCAATACTGCTCATAAAAGTATCCTTAATAAAGCACAAATCTATGTCGATACACTGTTAATCACAAAACGATTTCCATTCGATAAACGCACAGGCGTCCATAGGAAAACGAATCTCCAAGCTAGGGATGAAATTGCGCACGAATCGACGCTGGGCGTCGCCATCGTAGGGATGGAACAGTCAGGACGCGGTAAGGTGGTGAATTCAGGGATGGAGAGTGGGGGAGAATTCGAAAGTCGAGCAAAGAGCTTCGTGTCCGACCGCTGCTACGGCGACCTGCAGACTGTTCTGTCGAGCAACCTCGGCTCTCCTCGGTTACGAACAGTCATTAACATAAATTGTCTTCAGTGACAGTTACCACCACTACCTCTCTATAGTATCGGACAAAATAAAGTAGATACAACCGTAATATTCTAACTCGCATATAGATGATTTAGTCTTATTCTATATATATTTAGTAATATTTAGAAGAGATATATTCAAATCATTTTGAAATTTTATTTAGCATGCAACACTTCTGAGATAGTAATTTTTCTTATTACTTTTAACATGTCGTAATGAGATCTAATTTTTTTTTGTATGAAATATAAACTTATCTAATATATATGAAGAAATTATTTTTAAAAGAAATAAATTATCAAATTCAGTAAAAAGTCGAGCTACCTATATCTTCACTAAACCTTATAATTTTTTAAAAAAAGCATATTTGATATATTTAAATCCATATTTTCTTTTTTATTTTACGATCTGAATATTATAAAATCTGAATATTATAAAATAACGTACGTTATTAATTTAGTGAATAAAATTTTGGCATTTACTTATATTTGTATCTATATCATGAAAGAAAAAAATTTTATAGCCTTCTTTTTAAACTACTGTTTTCAAGAGCTTTCTAACTTCAGGTATAGATACTGAATTGTATTGTATGTTCGTGAGTTGAGTTATAATATATGTTTCGGAAAGGTAAGGATGTTTCACGCTGAGAGTCGGACTGTATCATGAACACACAATAGTTCGGCATACCTAAATATCCGTTAATATTATTATATTAGCAATAATATTAGCGATAAAACTATAGATAATGTTACAATATTAATGATGATTATTAAAATCATAAAATTATTTTTAATATTATAAAAATTGTCATTGCAATTGCGAAGTTATCATTACAAAATTATAAAATTATTTGCTGCTTATTGGAAAAGTTACAAAATCTGTTTTGTATATTTAAATAAGAAAATTTGTTATATTTCAGATTAATTTAATAGTACTATCTCTAGTATTTGAAAAATAATAATATTTATTTTTAACGTTAAAAGCCAGTTTAGTTTAAAAAGCAAAAATAAGCATTTCGGAATATTCAAATTTATAATATAATTTTTTGTATAACTTAATTATTCAAAATGTAAACTACAGCTTTAAATTTATGTAAGTAGTTCACACGCTTGCGTATCTAAACAATATTTAAAGATAATATTTTTGTAATATTTTATTTTGAAACATGCAATATCTTATACATTTTTAATATTATAGTTATAATATATTTATATATAGTGAAAAAAAAAATTTTATTAAAAAAAATTTTGTACAGCTTATGATTTTATCCTTTTTGATTTTATCAACGTCATGCTTTCGGCGGAAGAGTAGTTAAAATAAAACTCTAAATAATCAGAAAAATCTTGATTTCTCTCAGATGAGAAAAATTGATTCTATAAAAAAATTTCTTAATTTTTCTTGTGTGATCTTTTTTACATATTATATTGTTGTATTACATTGATGGCATTTTTATTTAAACAAAAGTATGAGGTCTCTTGTGACAAAATAAAAATTTACAATTATAATTGATTTAGTTATTGATTGCAGATAAACAAGGAAAGTTCATTAGTAAAATGATCCAATTCACTACTGTTATTCTAACAATGAATGCTTTCCAACAAGAGATACTGATATACCAACAACAAAAAATGTAAATGACTTTGTATCTTTCGTTGGAAAAGTCGAAACTCACTAATATTACATAAATATTATATTTTTTAATTCAAAAATATAAATATAATATAACAATACATATTGTAATAGTTTATACTATAGCTATATCGTTGAACAAGAAATTATAATATTATTATTAGTTATTATTATTATTATTATTTATACATTATCAGAGGGGAATTCTTCTCCAATGATATGTTACCGACATACAAAATATAAATTAAATTATTTATGCTTGTATTGATATACAATATTTTTAAATTCAGTTATTATACATATATGATATTAATTAGATTTAATAAATAAATTAAATAAATAAGTATATTATAATTATGTCAGATTAGTTTATATCGATAAAATAGT
>Ga0157364_1000659_pt1 | contig 25298 bp, 11 predicted proteins | sample AttsexASBM2_FD_111476 | JGI IMG/M metagenome (GOLD analysis project Ga0157364, IMG submission 111476) | Fungus gardens microbial communities from leaf cutter ant in Ribeirão Preto, State of São Paulo, Brazil - Atta sexdens ASBM2 | ecosystem: Host-associated > Fungi > Mycelium > Unclassified ... | reverse complement strand
TTCCGATGGCTATTGCAAACGGCGACCACGCGCGGCGCATCCTCCGCAAACGCTTGTATTTTTTTCCGCGAGTGACAGCAAAATTTCTCTAAAATTAAGAACGCACAACGCATTTTAATTGTATAAAGATAAAATGAAAGTTTCTTAACACGTATATTCGTTAATTGATCCATGTTACAACATGTGACTTCCTGAACGCTCGTGGTTGTGTCGAAAATTAATGAAACGCTTCGACATGATTGTTCTGACCGTAGGTGACTGTGGTGTTTAACGTATTTGAAATTATCAACCGAAATGATTCGAAATGTGATTTTATTGATGAAATTTATTGTTCTGATTTTGCAAAGAATGTTAGTTTCTCAAGGTTTCTCTTTCTGTGTCAAGCTGAAATGCGGTTGCGATTTAACATAATTTTTTGGCAATCTCATGGCATAAAAGTAGAAATTTAATATTTTCTCGAAAAAAAAAGAATTAATTAAAATATAGTATATCAATAAAAATTCAAAAACCAAAAATATAATTTTATGGACAATGAGAGTTTTAGAGACAATTAAAAAACCAAAAATATAGTGCTGAACAATAAGAGCTTTACACAGGGGGAATTGTTGCGCAATTTATATAATAGTCATAAAACTCACATAATATATTGGAAATAACGACTTTTCAATACATATTAATTCGAACGAATGAAAAAATTATGACTATTATATAAATTGCGCAACAACTCTCGCGCTGTGTAAAACTCTTATTGTCTGTAGCACTATATTTTTGATTTTTTAATTTCGAGAGCCTGATTATTTAATTTTGATTTTCAATCAAAATTAAATTAAAATTAAATTGAATTAATGACAATGACAAATGGAATTTGTTATAATTGATCAAAGAATACAATTCTATTTATTTTTTTATTCTTAGCTTTTATTATAAGTCAGAATTTCTCACTATAATATTTTAAAATATATGTAATATATTTTTTTGCTAATTTAAATGTAACGATTGAAAATTACGTCTGGAGGAGTACTATATAAAAAACGTAAAAATTTTCTGTAAAATCATTATACTTGTACAAAAAACAATTGTTCTATAAAATCAAATTTCATATAAATTAACAATATTAATTTTTAAACATGTTCATCGTTTTATGTATATTTAATGCACAAATATGTGTTTCTTTCTCTGTATGTCGAAGTTCGTCTGTTCGTTTCATATGTTTACGACAGAAAAATGCTCTGTCCCATTTAGAAGTTATTAAATTCTCTATAATTCTATGTATTTTATTTTGTGGAATTACAACGAGCCATTTTTTGTAGTAAAATGGCTAGTGAACGAATATACTTTTGACAGCGAATTTTACCACGTGTAATGCTAAAAGCATGACAAATTTTAAACTAATGAGTAAAAAAATACATGCACGAGTTTCACATTTTCCAATGAAAAAACACATTTTTTCAGGTATATAGAACTAGATTGAATTAAGATGCAATAAGAGAGATTAAATGGAGCTCTTATTAAATTTTTAAGGAAAAATTAAGCAAGAATGTTGAAATTTACATAAATACATACGTTGACTATGTTCATGCTCAATTTTTCGAGATATTCCTTAATCGTCCCGAATTTTTTATTAATATTATATTCATAAAAATCAGAATCTATAAAAAAACATTATTCCTTTTACTTACACTTTCTTGAGCACAAATCAATTCTTTAATGTCTTCCTTTCTGTTGTAAGAAGAATTGTTCTCTTAATGTAATTGCCATTACAGTTCACGATTTCTTTTTCGCGACTATGGTGTGGAATAATTTTGCAAGTAAATGGAAATATAATGCATTTGCAGAAAATGCGATTAAATGTGAAATTTACACAAATCTTGTAATCCGGCTTTTATAGACACAGTTTCAGACACTGAGAATTAAAGAGATCCTTCGGAGCAACTTCGGCAGTTCCGCTGCAGTTTCGCGGTCGAACCACGACGGTAAACTCGCGAATATACGTGTCCGCTCGCGATACTTACCTCTGGTTCACCGAACCGTAAAATTCGCCATTCGACCACAAAGCAAGCTCGCTCGCAACTTCGCCCGTCCACTCGATTTGCTTCTCTAACGAGATGCGAAACCGAGATGCTTGTTCCGGATGCGCTGCGTGCGTCCCGATTGCAAAGCCGCGGCCAAGTGTACGTTTAACTACAGATAACGTATACGGAGTACGCCAATTTGTTCAAAAATATCTTGGAGACAGATCCTCGGACAATACTTGGAATTGATCTCTTTTGATTATTATAGCTTAATTTTTACGGAAGGTCTCACTTATTCTTCATCAGATTTAAATTTGCCTGCAAAATTTAATCCATATTTTCTCTATAACGTTCGACAATTATAATTACTACATTAATTATATTACTATGGTTTAAAAATTTTAATTTAAAATTTTCACATACACTGAAAAAAAATTAAATTTTAATAAATATTTGTTTGAATAGTTTCAAGTAAATATTTACTAAATGTAAATATATATTTACTTGATACATTTTTATTTGATACAAAACCATTAATTTAATTTAACTGTCATCTTTTTATTAAGTTAATATTTACTGTAAATGTTTATATAGTACTATTCAAACAGATATATATTAAAATTTAATAAATTTTTTTTAATATAGAGAAGTTAATATATAATTGTCTTTGATATTTTTTTGCTAAAAAAAAAATGGACTTCCAAATTCGTCGAAAGATCTCTAAGGCACTTTTGAGTGGACTGTGTATATAGATGTCCACGGCATTCGCCACTGTTGTTTTTTAGGATGATGGAAGTGATATCGAGCGCTTTTGACAGCGTGCGTGTAAGTGTGTGCGTGTGTATATGTACAGTTAGTGAGTAGTGATCCTCGGCGTGTAGTGTACGTAGCTTGTGTAACTAATTTGTGTTTATGTAGCGAGTAACACCACCCCACTACTCTCCCGCGTGTATCGGTTCGATTCACTAATCACTAATAACCACTACTACCCCCGGCTTGTTGTTGTGTTGAGGCTCTCGCAACTCTATCGACTGGCGATCGCAAGCGCCTGCAGACTGTCGCGTAAGTATTCAAGATCCTGTCAAAGTTTGTAGCTTATATTGCCGCGACTATGGTGTCTCCTTTTCTCTCTCTCTCTCTCTCTCTCTCTCTCTCTCTCTATGCTCATTTTTCGTGTGATATTAATATTTTTATCTATTTTTATTTAATACTTTTTCTGTCGACCCCTACCCCGCCTTCTCTCTTTCTCTCTCGCGTAACATTCTTATATTCTCAATGAATCACATTTCGTAAATTACATAATTAAAATATTTTAATTTTCTGAATTCAAAGGACTCCTTTATGCATTTTTGTTATATCAACTTGTTAATAATATTTCGCGATATAAATCATATCACATTACATTTTAATAATGCATGTAAATTGAAAGGTTTTATTGCTGCATAAATGTACGGAACTGCCGATATGTAATAAGTCAAAATTTATGAGATACCTTTTTGCGTTTTGTGAACAAGAAAGGATCCTATTAAGCAGTAGAGCTGGCTCTACAGGTTGTAATTATGAGAAGAGAATATAAATCACAGATGTTATCATAGCACGAGAGAGAAAAGAGATACATTAGTAGTCCTTAATTTTCTATTAAATTTGAACCCTAACTAACGAATCCTCCGTAGTCGCATGAATATTAGTAGTCGTTGTCTACGTCATGAAGTAAACTTGTTTAGACCGCAAGTGTATTTAAATGTGTAGTACAAAAGTAGCTGTGCACTTACGATCTTGGCACTTAAAGTAAAAAAGAAATTCAATTACATAGATTATCACTTAAAATTGAATTGTGAAAATTGAACAAATGAAGTACCAAGATCGATTAAATTAATTGACGTAGATCTCGAAATATCCTCTCCTTCTTTCCCTCCTCTCTGAAACAAGACAGATTAACGCTTCGTTAGAAGCAACAATGAAAAAGAAATTGACAGCGCACATGGAGGACCTGGTTGGATCTGACCTTGCAGTGTCATTGTAGGGTTTCAAGGGTGAGAGCGGTTTGGCATTGGCGAGGGGTGCCCCCGGCCTGCCGGGTCCGAAGGGTGAGCCCGGCGAACGGGGTTACCGGGGCGAAAAGGGCGCCATGGGAGACGCGGGTTTATCAGGTAGATTACCACGAAACCATTCTATCGCGGCGGGAAAAGACGAAGGATAAAGCACTGAAAAAAAAAGCGATCATGTCCGCCCTCTTATTCCTCGTGGAATTATTCTCCCACGAAAATCCGTGATCCTTCGTACATACCTTTAATCGCGTCTCTATATCTTCATGCATTCGCACAAAAAATTCAAAAATTACGGAACTCGTGTAATCTTTCCCAAAATGATAGTTAGCAGTAATAGTCACATCTTTGAGAAGATAATCCATGATTGACGACGATTAATGTCATCAATCAGATTTTATTGCTAAGTTTTATTTCTTTTTTTTATTTCTTATTTTTGGTTTTTTTTAATAATTCGAGTAATACGAGGAACTTTAAAATTCATGGTATATCGAATTTTTTCTAGGAAAATAAACAGGCAAATATTCGTTATACGGTTCGTTTACTATATCATCAATGGCATCGCACCTTCTTCCGAATATTTTTGCATATAATGGTATGAAAGAATAATGTCTCATAGTTTCAAAATGTATATTATATAATTTCAAAATGTATACCAAATGAACGTGATGTTAAAGAACCTACTTTTCTGTTTGATTATGCAAACATACAGAGAATAATGCGGGTCCACTGAACACGGGCGCGAGATCAGTTCAGATTTCTTGTTTAACTTTTTGAAGATATGTAATAGTGGAACGATTCGAAAAGTTCCTTCACGAAACTTGAAAACGACCCCGCGTTAACCCCTAGAGAAAAGAATTCGAAGGCTATGTCCTCGATTCTCTTCCGATAATGCGCGCCAGCTTCGCCTTCCGCGAAAAATTTCAATCAAAAGTTAATAATGCCTATCGTTCGATATAGGAAATTAAATATTAATCTGCTTCGTATCGAATTGAATATTTAATTAAACGTTTGTTTTCTTCGAAAGAGTCATCGGGCGATCGATATTTATCATTGCTATGTGCGACGTTGCGAATATTATTGCGCATTTAGCGGCAAATGTTGAGGGATTGTTAATGTGACAGTCTTTTTGATAAATGCTTTTCATGATATCAATCAAAGTATCGGCAGACAATGCAGAAGATATTAATGTTGTAACAATATTTCATTGGTTGCCACTTTAAAACCAGTTTATACAAATCAAATATATGTTTGTTATGACTTATCTGAAAAATTTCTCTTTATTTTTTATCATTAACCCGTAACAAGAACACATTTTTTTGATATTAAACGAACATGTATTTCTTGGAATCCACTATTTGTTATTAGTTTTATTTTCTTTAAAGATTGAAACATTTGTAATTTGTTTGTATTAATTTAATTTACAATATTTAGTTTTCTTATTAATTTTTTCTTTAAGAAAATTAAAATATTTGAAACCACAACTAAAACTTAGCACAAATATAGTACGATAAATAATTAGCTTACTTTTATTTTCTTTAAGAATGCACTGAAATTTAATATAAATATAGTACAATAATTAGCCTATATGAATAGAAAAAAATTATGAAAAAAATTATGAATAAGATCATGAAAAAAATTTCAAATCATTCAAATCACACTATTTAAAAATTAAGAAAACGTCCCAGGATCGCTGTATAGGATTCATATGTTCCAGTTAAAAAGAATATCCGTATATATATATATATATTCAAAGATCTCTGATATTTAGAACAACAATAAACGTCGTGTGTCTGTGGATGTCCCTCGAGTGAGCCGTTTTATCGAAACGCGATAAACACGCCGGAAGTATTCCCGGCACGGGGAAATCGCCCGGAGTAAAATGAAGTCGAGAGCGGAAAAACGACGGAAGGCGAAGTGGGCAATGCGCCGGAGGTTCTTGCCACGCGCGCGTTTCGGAATTGCGGAGCGTCATCGATCGCGCTCACGCGCGAATTAATCTAACTTCGGCGAGCTCGAGCAACCGAGCAGCTCACGGTCGGCAAATTCGCTTTCAGGGCCCAAGGGAGAGATGGGACTGCAGGGCTTGCAGGGGCTCAATGGAACCGACGGCGATCCTGGTATCCAAGGACCCCCCGGATTACCGGTAAGTGGGACGCAAATGAGAAATGGTTTCCTCAAATCTCCTCGTCTTTCCACGCCCTTCATGGTGTAATATTCGGGAGACGTTATGGCCACCGTGTTTTACAAAGGTGACGAAAATTTAATATCTCTCGCGTTGTCGGACTTTTGCATAATGCCAGCGTATTTGCAGTGATTGTTGAATCAAGTTGAGCAAATGCGAGAGAGAATCTCCCGAAAGTTGTAGGAAAATAAATTCATAGTATTATATATACTTAATAGAGAGTTTCTACAATACCGTTTATCCAGATACGGAATGTTTTTAATTAATTAAATGGATAACATGACTTTAGCATTTATCATATCTGAAATTACGTTATTGCAAAAACTTTCTATTGTCCGCTATTTTCTGTGACATTTTTCGATGCCTTAAGAATTAATGTTTCTTTCAGTAGCATTAATATATCGCTTAACAAATGCTACAAAAAATGTGATTTCCGAGTTATTAGTATAAATGAGTTAAGTAAACATTTTTGCATTGTCCAAATAGACTTTAAAAGAATATTAAGCACGTTATTTCAAGAAGGATATATCCGTGCTATTAAATATTAGATATCCCTTCCGCGCTGAATTATTACCAACACTATAATACCTGTAATATTATATCAACGCAATTTTCAGTCAACGCTCATATAATATTTCGAATATTATGTGTTAAATCTACTTAATGTGCAAACTCAATATTACGTAATATATGGAAGGTTTTTTAAAAGAAGAATAAAATATAAAAATACGACCAATATCTATGAATATATTATATAAATATAGAAAGAGTATATAAAGACAGTTAAAGCTAGATGTTTGGGATAGTAATAATTAATATAAATTCCTAAATATATTTGTTTCAGTCAAACTGTGCGCCACATATTGTCGGCCTTACAATACAATCATTCAACTGAAATAATAATGTCCACAAATTAATTTTTGATCATCGAATTGACACTACTAGCATACTTAAATTATTAAAGAATAAAGCTGTAACATTTTACATATGCCGCATTTTCTTGTCCCTTATTTCAGGGAATATCCGGACCCAAAGGTGAAAAGGGCGACTACGGCGATATTGGTCCCCCCGGCCTTATGGGACCTCCGGGTCTACCCGGCCCACCGGTACGTAAATGGTCTTAAACGTCATAGCTTCAACGACCCTTCTTATCATAAATATTCCGTCTTATGTGATTCTACTTGTCGACAGGGCTATCCTGGACTGAAAGGCGAAAAGGGAGAGAAAGGCGAATCGGTGAGTTTGTTAAATTTTGTTACTTGCGTTGACGCTGTTTTGAAAATTAATGTGATATCAATAATTAATTTCTGTTCGATAAAAAAAAATAAAAAAAGAATTTATATAATATAAATAATATGTATAATAAAACTAATAAAAATAGGATGTAGAAAAATATGGATGTAGAAAAAAATTATATAAATATAGATAACATGAATTATATAATAAGAGAAGTATATAAGGAATTATAAATACATAAATGTATGCTTTCAACATACATATTATTTTGCCTTTTTAATCTTGATCTAAATCGAATCATGGTTACAATACGTATGAAATATGATCCTATCGGAATGATTTTGCAGAAATTAGTTTTATTCAATAAATTTAAGTAAGATTCTATTATCGAAGAATAATACTTATACCTTTTATGGACGATCATCGATAAATGCAGCTGCCGTGATTTCGATCGCGAAGCTGCCGCATCTTCCGCATAAATGCTCATATTTTCGTCACAATAGTTTCACGATCGATCGCAGTTTTGATGCGATCGCGATAGCACCAGAACTGCGATTTCGATGCAAGCGTGCGTTAGGCAGTATCTCACGATAAAATAAATTTCTTTTCATGGCGGGATATCGACCTTCCACCCATAGAAGTACAAAAAGCTCAGGCGAAGACAGGTATGTGACAGTTTGTATCTGAGATATCTTCGTGCCTTCGTCCTCGATCGTGCGACAAAAGAATCGCCCTTGATCGAGGAAGGATGCGCGATGGAAAATCGTTAATGTTACATTGAATAGTGTAACGTGAGTAATACAACATGTATGAACACAAATGCGCGTTTGTTCGCAGGGAGACGGCACATTCGAGATGAACGCCGGAGAAGTGGTAAGTTAACTCACGAAAACGCGTTCTCTCATGAATGCGTTCTCTAGTTACTACGATATACGGTAATGTCCGGTTTGTAAAAAATACAAAAAATAAAAATACAGCGGACAATATTACTTCGCTTCCGTGTTGTCTGTTCGAGCGGGTTTTAAATTTTCGGTTGCGCCATTGCGACATCGACTTTGTGCTCCGTTATGGCCGCGTTTTATGTAGTTATGTAACCCTTTGCGGCACGATTTATGGGGATTATAAAGCAATTCGCTCAAAGCTGTAAAAATTGTCGAACAAAATCCGTTTTTCTCCTCGATTTTATGATACATTCATCCGCGTTGGAATTTTTAGGAAAATAAAATACAATAATAATACTTTTTGTAATTATTCATTTTTCATTATTATTATCGATTAAAATTATAATTATATCTTTTTTATAATTATAATCGATCAAAATCTCCATAACTGTTTTAAAACCCAAAAATTAATTATGGAAGAATAACCTTTTCTTAATCGATAAAATGTACGATGCGATTTTTCGTGTTAGATCGCGCTCTAATAAATTATTAGAAATTTTGCGGACGTGTTCAGATTTCCCATCCAAGTGCTTTTTAGACATCATTTTATTCTTGTTTAATATTCGGTGAACAAAAGTAAAATGATCTTTAGATAACTCGGATGGAAATCTGAACATAGTACTGTGGTATAATTTTAGTGATTAATTAACAATGGCTGCGTGGAATAGAATAAGCAGTTTTGCAAGGACAATTGGAAATACATTAATATGATTGGTTTAAACCCAATAAGGAACTAAGGACAAGATCAATCGTATTAAAAAATTTTGCAACAGTTGTAAAGCTGCTTTTTCTCCTGAACGCGTCTATTAAGCTTGTGACACACGATATTTGTTTTCCTATTGGATTCCTAGCTGGATTAGAATCTTGCCATCGCATAAGTTGCCATACTGACAGTGTCAGCATTGTAGCCAATACAGTGGCAAGAATTTATTCTAGCTAGCAATCCAGCAAGAAAACAAGCATCATATACCGCCGGGTTTAATCGCACATGATGCACGAAAAATCACATCGCGTGCCTCTGATTTAAGTGTCGATAGTTATTAATTCGTGATATTGTCGATGCATAGATAATGGGCCCGCCCGGACCCCCAGGACCCGCTGGTACCCCCGGACTGCAGGGCCCACCCGGGATCAAGGGTGACAGAGGACACGATGGCGCCAAGGGCGATCCTGTCAGTAACCATTACCTATCTATTGTTCGCGTGTATAGAATATGAAAGCAGTTATACGCGTTCGCGTTCGCGCAATGGAAAACGAATGTTGATTTCTCTCTCCGAGATTGCAGACATCGAATAACAGAATCGATCTGTTTACATCGCTCCGTTTTGTTCGAAAAACCATCGTGAAAAACCTTTTATACATCAAGCTTTATATTTTTATTTATCTCCGTCGTACTATCACTGAATTTGGAAAACGTAACAACTACAGCGAATCCGGTTATGATCGCAATAATAAATGGCGTTATTTTTTCACGTTTATTAGTTTAGTTCGTGCTGCGCAGAGAACAAAAAATGTACAATGCTAACAGAATAAAAAAAAATCATTCTCTTTTGAATATTTTAATTTTCTCTATTTTACATCGTGATGATATGAAAAATAAAGCCACAGTCGAGAAAGATATTCGTTCTGATCGCAAAATAATGAGAGAAAAGAAGCTGCGTAGTTGAGAACCCTTCGTATGCGAGAAAGATCGCGTTTGCGATGTGACTCCCGAGGCGTGAAGCTATTCACGCCGGTGATCTTTGAAATCACCTTTTTGCGTGCGCGACACCATTGCAATGCGGACAAGCCCGTTCTCACGCGTCGCTCTTTCTTTTTTCACGTTACAGGGAGAAAAGGGTGCCAAAGGGGATCCTGGTCCGATGGGACTGCCCGTACGTATTTTCTCTCCAGATTACACACAGCATGCACTCAACACACGCACACACGTATAGCCTTAAGCGCGCTCTAAAAAGGAAACGCGGATACAGGACGCACAAAGGCAGATAGAACGCAGATGGGACCCCCCCCCCCGAACGTTCTCGGAAAAAAAAACTGTCCTGTATCCTTTGCTTTTTCTGCAAAAAATCGCGTTCCGAAAATTCCGAACGTTACATTGTTAGCGTTAGTATCTCTTTCAGTCCATTTTGTGAGTTTACTGCAATTTTTCGATAAATTTTTCATCTAAAACAGAAAAATAACGTTGTTTATTTTTTTTATCAATACACTCAAATATATGATACACAAAATTTCTTTCTCCATTCTTTGAAAAAAATTTTTGGGGCTGAAAGAGTTGTAGGGTATATTGTGGCACGTGGTATAATTAACGAATTGGACTTTATCGCCAGAACGAAGTAGGTACACAAGAAAGAAAGAGGGGAGGAGGCGTGCGCACAATGTTACGAAGGTATACACGCAATCTCTCTGCATGACAAAAAGATCGAATACAAGTTAGAGCCTGCATATCCTCCTCCGAGCGACGGAAAAGTCGCACGCTTGATCCACCACCTGCGAGACCGCGTTGAATACGGCGGCGAAACATGCTGATGGGCATTCTGTCTATCTACTTTCAGGGCCCCATGGGACTGAGGGGAGAGTCCGGAAAGCCCGGGGATTCCGGGAAACCTGGCGCCATGGTAAGAACGCGGACCTCCCGCTCCTAACGTCATCGTAACTTGGCGTCGCCGCCGCGGAATTCGCTGATAAGCCGATAAGTGCGTTCACACACTATCGCGCGACGCAGCCTGGCGAAGCGTGCCTCTCGATCGCCTCTCGAGTACGCTTTACTTCTGCGTGTACATACGATACCATACAAAAGGGCTTTTAGGGTAAGAGGGAGCATCGACGAAGTGCGACTGTCGTCACGTCGAGAATGGTGATTCGAAAGGAGGCGAGCGGACGTCTGGTTAAATATTTTGCGTGCGCGAAGACAGTCGCTGCCGACGACGACGACTGCCGTTAACGCGTTATCGATACAATTGCAATCGCGAGGCGTTTAGGACTCTCCAAGTTGGCTGGATTCCGTCGAGATGGATCTCGAGCGCCGTCGGTCGGTCTCGTCTGCCAGCGAGGTCACTGTTACTACAGACTCTACGTTCAAGGTGTTTTAACGCGAAGTTTAACGACAGCCTTCTTCGAAATTGAGAAAATTCGATCCATTTTGATACGGCGGAACGCCGAGGTCGCGCATTTTTCCTTTCGACATCGGAAAGTATTACCGATCGAATCTCACGGACACGCGTGTGTCTTGAAAGAATACGCGCGCCTCGGCGTTGAAAAGTTTTCAACGTCGATGGTGTTCCTTTGCGTCCGACTTCGCTCGAGAACGAAATCCAAAAACACCGGATTATACAAGTTCCGTACACTGGAAAAAATTTACTAAATTCTAATACATATTTATTGAATAGTGCTAAGTAAATATTTATTTGCAATAAATATTTACTCAACAAACAAAATGATAATTAAATCAAATCGATGATTTTTGTATTAAATAAATATATGCTTAAAATTTAGTAAATATTTGCTTAGAACTATTCAAATGAATATTTGTTAAATTTAGTATTGTTTCAGTGTATATAGCTTGCGATCGTAATTTTTCACAGCGTTTACAGGCGTGGAATAGATTCGTCGAGCGATTCGATGTCTAATGTTGGCGACTACAAGAACGCGGAAGGGACGTCTTCCAAGGTACCAAAACTCGTCAAAGAGTTGGCCACACGAAGTGAAAATTACGCCTGAAAATCGGCGATATTGGAATAAAGCTGTATATGTTCGGTTACTGCCTAAAATTATTTTAGAACACGGATTCTTTGACGAATTCTTAAAAAGGCATATTTTCGACGTATTCTCTAATTAAATTGCCTGAAATTATTGGCTGAGAAAGAAATTTCGATTCGTCAAAAAATTCGTTGCTAAAATATATATCTTCTCGAGATCATCCCTGTATGTTCGATGTCGTGTACACCGCGGAGATGCTTATTCTGCAAAGAGTTTAAACCAGATTCGGTGAAATAACGTTAATGAATTAATTAATCCGCGGGCAAAGAGACCGCGATATCACATGTTTGCTTTAACGAACTCCATGAGATTTGGTTTACGCCACTTTCAAAATAAGCTGCTCGATCTCGGTTCACGCGTTAACGCATTGCTACCATCCGTCCTCTTAATTTACTCTACGTGTCGGCTTTATAAGCAAGCCGCTCGCGCCATCGAGAACAGATTCTCGATTGTAGACACGAGTACTCAGAGTTTGGTGGATCTAAAAAGAATCCGAACTTCGCCGTCCCGCTAAATTTTGTGTCATCAGCGTATACGAAAAGAAGCGTACGGACGCCGTTTCTCCGAACAAGTCATTAATAATGTAAGCATGTAAGGACTTCTCGTTCTTATCGAATTAAATGCGAAAACGGTGCTTTAGTTATCGCACTATTGCAGCATAACGGAGTGAAGTATACGATATTATTTCATCGTGTTATATACGAAATATATTCTACTTGATAATTTCGCGATATTTTATCCCCTCGAATCGCATAAATTTGCGTAGTACGTTTTGCATAAAACTTGAAGAGCGTGCTTTTTATTTAGAGCTCAATTTTTATTTGAAATAAATTATTTTTTACAAATGTGACAAGAAGAAAGAACAAAATTAGATGAAGGCGCAGTTTTACCGGTCCAGAAGTGTCGAAAAGTAGAAGTTTAATTTTCGCCCAAACTAATTTGACGAGCCTTGAGAAACAATTTTCAGTCTGTCCCTTGTCTGATAAAATCTACTTTTCCGTTGTGCCTCTCTTGAGAATAATTCAGTCGGCTTGTACTTAACGAAAGCTCGCTCTCGCAGCATTGCCGGCACCTAATAATAACCTAGCCATTTATCATGATTCCTCTTCGTTCTACATTTCTTCGTAGCATTCCAGTCGCATTTCACGAATCATCAAGAATTCCGCACGGTTACAAGGGAAGGGAAATTCTGTAAGATATATTGATGAAGGGGAAAAAGGAGGAAAGAAACAGAAGGGAATAAAAATTAAGACTCCCGATCACATCGCTATTGTACTAAATTGTGACGTCAAAAGCGAGAAATCGGACGTCATCCTTTCTCTCACGATAAAAGTTAAAGAACAAATGTAAAAACAAGATTCATATCGAAGTACAAGTTAATCGCGTTGAACATCTTCCTGATTACTCGTTGCTGGCGTCAGGATGGTTTCATCAGGAACATCGATAACGTCCCTCATTTTTCAACACTGCTCGATCAGGACGCGAACATTGATAAAAATCGCGTTGATTGATAATTAAATTCGCTAAAAGCGGCTTCTCGCGCAGAATACAGCTGGATGCGTTTTAAATCATCGCTTGCATAAAGCTTGCATAAAGAAGCAGCAATCGAGGCGTGGCAGCGGAAGAGGGAGAACCGGGCAAATGTCGGTGTATTCCGACTCCCTTTACATTCGGCAAGCATCTTTTACGAGAGTCGTGGGAAACGTCGGTGATATCGCGCGTGAACATCGGTCGCGAGAAAATTTCATGTTCGCCGAACAGTAGTAAAACCGTTTCCGAGACTGGCCGCTACGAATAATAAGTAGGAGGTACACCTCGTCCCTCTCTCTCTCTCTCTCTCTCTCTCTCTCTCTCTCTCTCCCTCTCTCTCTGCCTGCACTTTCGGCTTTTCCGCTCTATCCTGTCGGGTGCACTAACGTGCTATCGATAGTTTGCGATATTTTCCTGCGAAACTCTAACGTAGCTGAGAAACACAAGTGCGTGACGTTTTCATCAATAATAAAGTCGATACGACATGCTCTTTGGCGATATAAACTAAATGTCAACTACATAAACGCTTGGTGGACGCGATTTAACGTTTACAATAGTCAATAATTTCGACAAGCGTTTCTCGGCGACGTAGTCGACAAATTCGGAGTTAACCGAGCTTTGTCCTTTTACAAAGTGTTTTGCGAATGTTGACAGAAATGTGGAAGGGTTTCAATATCATGAGTTACGATCCTCGTGTCAGCTCGGGAATATCGCACGATTTACACGCAAGATGTAATTATCTGTAGGTGATCACTCGGCCTAAGAAGGATCTTATTCAAAGTACAACGAGATGCTCCATGAAAGCATCTTTAAAGACGATCTCGATATATAGGAAAGTCAAAAGTACCAACTACTTCCTGTGAAAGATCTGTGGTTGGTGCGGCTTCGATCGCACGGAAATTGATTTACTGAAAATTGTCCCTTCAATTTTAAAATCCTAGAGATACAATAAATCGCAAAAATCCTCTCATCCGTGAGCTGGAATTAATAACAATTTTTCCACGGAAATTAATTTTTACACAAGAATTGATAACAATTAATTGTATTAAATTCGTGTCGAAAAATACTGTTCTATCAAGCTACAGCATTTTGAGTCGTTTAAATCAACTTCCGCGTTAATCGATCGCACACTATCCTCGACGTCTAAAAATACAAGAGGCAAGAAGAATCGCTAAAATGTACAGTGTAGAATATACGGTGCCCTCGGCACGCCGTCACAATCGATGTACCGTATACAACGGACTATACAAGCGGACTACTTCTAACACCCTGTGTACACCCCGATAAATTAACGCAGATTTAGTCTTAAGAGGATAAACTGGACGAGAAAGTCTGCGCGAGAGAGCGAAACGAAGCTCCGTCGGACTCCATGCCGACGATCCCTATCTGGCGGCAATTCTCCTGTGCGTGTAAAGTTTATGACGCCCACATATACATATTTAATACACGAGCACGAACACGTCATATATGTATACAAACACTCACACATACACGCGCGACACACGTGCGTGTGTGTGTACACGAAGGAACGTATGTGTGAAACGAGAAACGCAGTCGCGTCGAGATGCGCAAGTCGAGAGATGTATATAAATATACAGCTATTCTCAATCCTATCGACGAATACGCGATTTTTTTCGGGACGCCAGAACGGAGTTTTTCAGTTTTATTAAATATTCTTGCTTGCGTGAGTATCTCGTTGATCAATGGCGAGGAAACTGAAACGTAAATCAATGTGGAAAAGTCTGTAATTATAAATTCTGTAGAACAAGGATATCTATGTTTGTTTTAATTTGATATACAGCCCCAATCTCGCCGAAATTTCAGTCAACGAAATACTCACGAGTGAGAGTACCCATTAAAAAGTTCCGTTTTAGTGCGCCGGATGGCTCACGAAAGTTCGCCGATGAAACTCGAGAACGCGCTGTATACTCATTTGTATGTGTATGTCTGTAAATGTAAGTACAAGTAAAAGGTGCATTTACACACGTAACTGCGTATCGTGTGCAGGTATACACACACACACACACACACACACACACACACACACACACACACACACACACACAGAGGCTGTCAACGTTGTGTCGAAGGCCTCTTACTATACGGATTCGTTGACGAATCTGAAAATCGACCTTTCCCTCGTAACGAAAATCTTGACATAATCTAATTAGGATGATTTCCGACGTCCGAGATTAAAGGATTTTCCTCGAATTATAAAACTGTATTCCGAGATGCGAGAGCAGCTAATATTTTTCAGCTAATTTAAAACGAGTTTTGTCTTAACGAAAATTTCAACTTTACTTGTCAAATATTTGATCTTTTCGCCTGAGCGAAAGTCGACTACGCGCGGAAGAATCCATAATTGGAGGAATGTTTCAGTAGACACAGGAGACACTCTGTATGCACATATATATATACACACACACATATATATATATATATATATATATATATATATATATAAGTATATATAGGTATATGTACACACGAATCCTCAGGCGTGTGTGTGCGTGCGTTAATTGTTAAGGCGGCGTTCCTCTTAAGCCGATCAACTTAAGGCGACCTAATTGAATGCGTATGTGAATACTGACTCTAACAGCAGTTTTGTTTTACATTGTCCCGATTAATAAACAGAATGTGCATGTGCCTGTGTCCTTTGCTTCTAAAACTGCCTACCAAATTAATGCTTTCACACACGATAATCCAGTAACATAATCAGATACCTTTTGCTTCTTTGCATTGTGCTCCGACATGTTTTGCGATCCGAGCCAATCCGGACAACGAGATTTCTCTGCTCACTTTCGTTCTTCCGTTCTCTCTATGTATTTGCATCTGTTGCATAAAATTGCAATGGAAAACGATTAAAGACAAGGAGAAAAGAAACAATCAAAAATTAACACGTGTTAATTTGCTGCGACCACGACGGTGGCGTTAATCGGCGGATCGTTCAGACCGGCGATTAATCTTGCTACCTTAGAAATAAGATCGAAAAGAAGAAAAAAAAAGAGGATAAGCACAAAGACGCGACGAAGCGTCGACGCTTCGGTACGAAGTACGCTCGTTTTTTTTTTTCTTTCAACTTTGCTCAAGCTCTCGCTTTACCTTCCGACGACGCCGACCGCCCTCGATTGTCAGTCTGTCCCTCTCTCTATCTTTATCTCTCTCTTTCTCTCTCTCTCTCTCTCTCTCTCTCTCTCTCTCTCTCGGTGTCGGAATTAATTTTGATAATACGAAAGCGGGGGTGAAGATTATCTTGCGATGATGGGCGAAGATGAGTTTCGTAGTTGAAACGCCCAAAGAACGGAGAGACTAAATCTAATTCATTATACGCCGAGTGAGAGTTTTATTCGCGAAAGAAATGTTTGCACATCGTTTTTAAGAAATAGCTCGGAATCGTCTCTCCATTATGAAATTATACATAATAAAAATTCGCAGTTACACCTCAAATATTTATCAAGTATGGGAATATTCGATGTAACAAGAGCGCGAGTACAGAATCCGATAGAAACGCAATTTCGTTACAACGAAAACCGATCGAATATCCCCGGCCAATATCTGTACCGACACATCAAGCGCGATATAGCGCAACTATAACTTAATTTGAAAATCCGAACGAGAGTTTCGAAACTTCCTCGCGCGCGCAGGGATACTGCGGGGGGGCGGACGTAACGCGATCGAGAGTTGCAGCTATATATATTTATATAGCGAAACAGCAGCGCTGTGCAAATATTCTTTCTCGCCGAGCCGATGGAATTTTCATGCGAATCGATCGGCACAACGAGAATTAAACCGAGAACCGATCCTGAAACCAGGGATGTGCGATCTCCAAATCGATTTGCTAAAAAGCGATTTTTTGCAAAAATATCCCTCTTCGAAATAGTCCTCTTTGTTAAAAAGAAAATAAGCAATTCTTTACAAAGAGAGATCGGTTTTAAATAGCTCTTTTTGATTGAAAAAAATCAATTTTTCGCAAACAGATCGGTTTAAAATCGCTATTGTTGTTTGGGAAGATCGATCTTTTGGAGATTCGAACATCCCTGCCTGAAACACTCGAGGGCGCAGCGACGGTGTCAAAAGGGCGATCTCTAATAATAAAAGTTTCCCTCCGCGACATAGTTTTTAAGTCGCTGTCGACAATATTACACGCTCGATATTATCGATGGGCTACGTCGTGTATCTGACGAGGTTTCCTCTACCTTTCAGGGATCACCAGGATTAGACGGCATGAAGGTGAGCGATCTACGGGATGACCCCGTTTTCACTATATCATTACTTTTCTCGTTCTCGGACACGCTCTATTTCCGTGTCTCGGTGTCTCGTCTCTCGTCTTGTTTCGTCTCGCGAATCGAAATATATCAATCAATCGACCGAAATTAGATTCGAGAGAACGCGAGTGCGGTTTCATCCTCATTGGCTTTCTTTTAACGACGAGAGCGAGCCGAGTTACTCAAAATCGCCCGTCATGTTTCTTCGTACTTTCAGGGTGCGCAGGGCGAGCCAGGAACGAAGGGAGAAAGAGGAGATCCGGGATTGCCTGTAAGTCCTATGCTTTATCAAGTATTTATCCGCCGTTCGAATCTGATCCATTTAACGTGCGTATCGCCTCGCTTTGCTCGTGTTTATCGAGCAATGTATCTCAAGATTTACCGAGTATTATCCTGAGGCAATCTTGCCCTTCATCAAACAATAATTTTCTCTGGTTTCGCGGTCGGATCGTTCGAGGCGCTCTTGATAAATATTTTACCGAGATAGATTTCTCTCTTTATACATTTAAAGTCGATCTCTACGGCAATCGAATTCCTTGACAAATAATGCTTCAAATGAACTCTCGATTGGAGCAAAGTCTCTTCCGCAACGCACAACGGAAAGGAGAGAACTCGCGGGATACTTTTTCGCGAATTCGAATCAAACATTGTGATTTCGATCGATCGCCGATCTTTTTCAATCTCTGTTTCACGTCACTCGCGATTTCTCAAGTCCTGTGATCGTCGCGCAGTCACGTACCGAGATCGAGTCATGTCCGAGATACGGGCGTCAAGTTAACTCGCTGACTCGATTACATCTCACCGTCGTCGTCACGAAGAGACACGCTAACGAGTCGATCTGTGTTTGTCCCCAGGGTACCGACGGGATTCCCGGTGCGGAGGTACAGTTGGCTTTCGATTATCGCTCGTCCTCCAGCGCGACTGCGACACAGTCTGACACGGTCTGACCAGCCCGGGGTAACGACGACACATTCCGCCTGATCTACCCCGGGGACTGTCTTGAAACAAAAAGAAAAAGAAAAAAAGAAAAAAAATCAAAAAGAGCCCTCTCTTTTTGCCTCCTCCGTCCGATTTCGAAGAGAACGGAGCAGCGTCTTGCGCCTTTCTCCCTCTTTCGTTCGGAATCTAGTCTCACAAATTTCTTTTTTTTTTCCTTTACATTCAATTGCATATCAAAAGTCATGCACAGATAATTTTTTCAATTTAAGTATTGATATATGTAGAACATAATTCCAACGCGATCGATTCCGTGTGTCATTTGATATTTTCGCATAATAATACTTAATGTTTATACAAAGAAGATCAGGGTTTATTCTGATATTATTTGCACGAATAGCTGTTGAATTAGATTTAAGAACCAGATAAGAACTAGGTGGTCCCTAGGTGGTGTACCACCCCGTCGGCATATGACCAAGTTAGAGAGGGTCGCACCCGATGAAAATTTACGGCCGAATTATAACGGAGGGGGAAACGCGCAACTCCCTCGTGCTTCTCTCTGGAGTGTCCGGAAGGATGCTCGAGCAGTGCTCGTGTGACCGCTCGATGCGCACCAATGCGAGAGCGTATAAACGGAATGACTCTCTTGTATGTACTCTCGAATGCACAGGAAGGTACTTGAAGAAGGATAATCTCTTTCACCTTTGAACATACGACTATATATCTCACATCGCACGAATAGTTGTATCTCCCAGCGCGCAAATGTTTCCCTTTTTATTTAAAATTAGAACCGCAGATTTAAATTAATCGCGATTCAAAGTAAATTTAACTTTTTACAAGTGAAAGGTGTTGCCGTAAAAAAATTACTTGTAATTAATTATGATTATTTATGAAAAGTCATAAAAATTTTAAGCTCCACGTGCAAATAAAAAAAAATGCCATTCGTTAGAAGAAGGAAATTTTAAATTAAAAGCGTCCATGTAACTCATCGCGGCGTGCATATTTATGAAATGCATCTTAATGCCAGTTTCCATCTATATATATATATACACACACACAGAAAAAAAATTAGTCTTCGACAATAATATTTTCATATATAAGCAAAAATATTTTAATCCTGTTTTAAAGATTTTAGTTTTGATTTGATTGAATTATATTGCTGCAAGATTTTTAGTCTTGAATTATTTGAATGCAAAATAATACTTGCATCAACACAAATTTAATCAAATCAAGACTAATTGTAAGATCTTTGAAACTAAATTATAGAATATTTTTGCTTATGAGCATGTTATTGTTAATTTAAGAATAGTTTTTTCCTATGTAGATTATTAATTTTAATCTCAGTTCAAAATTTACTTTTCATCTTCTTCTAATCCTAAGAATTAGAAAATGAGTTGAATCGATAGTAAAGTTAATCTACATTGATGGAAATAAGCATAAAAGTGTATACCATTAATATATCGCGGAGAAAAAATTAGGAACATATTAATCTTACTGAAGCCTTAATTTCTTTCAAAATTACGATTCTAAAAATAATATTGTTGTATAAATAATTGCACGTGAATCTGCAATTAACAAAATTCTAATTGTTCGGAAAGTTAAACTGAATCTGAAACGGAAAATTCTGTGCCTGTGTCTCTCTCTCTCTCTCTCTCTCTCTCTCTCTCTCTCTCGTATCGGTGCTGCTTTTATTGACATCGGATATTCTCGGTTTATTGACGTCTCTCGTCAGAGGGAAGAGCAATAACCAAGTGATCCACTCGAAATGCCGTGCCCGTGGTTCCGGCTGCGAATCGATATGCCACCCTTTCCGCCCCTTACTCGATGAGGTGACGGATGATGGTAACGGAAAAGCTGCCGGTGATCGATATACATATAACATATACGATATCGCGGTCACACGCGGCACCTTTCCTCGAGCTCCCTTTCGAGCTTGGAAACTCGCTTTTCTTTCTGGAACGACCGGCGTCTCGCGCGCGCAAAACGACGGCCAACGTTTACCGAATAAATTCCTTTTGACCGTGTTCACCAATTCCAGGGACCGAAGGGAGAGAAAGGTGCCAAAGGCGAATCTGTGAGTATTGACTTAATTCGAGTAATTCACGTTTTCGATGCGCGTGCTCCGCCGCGCGATTGAACGCGATCCACTCGGAATTATATCGTCACTCTCTTTCTCTCTAATTTCTCCTTTCCTCTCCTCTCTCTCTCTTTCTTTCTCTTTCTTTCTCTCACACACAAGGATGCGAAAACGATCGTGCGTGATTAGATCGCTTATACGCTTTACGAAGATTGTTTATCGAGCGATAACCGACGGACCAGAGCGCTGTATTCGGATGCAGCTCACTTCATAATGGACGTACAATCATACGCATCTATCTCGGCGAGTCAGCGAATAGTCTCGTACACGGGAGGATCCCTGCATTAGTCGATTAGTTTACCTTTACCAAAGCCACCGAGTTCGAGATGCCGGACTGATCAGTGAAGGCGAAATTAATTATCATCGTTGGCACTCTAGATTTCGCTTGATTTAACTCAATTTCGAGTACTATCGGATGTTTTGAATTGAAAGGAAGAGATCAATCGTGCGTGTTTTACACGAGTTTCGTGGCTGTTAAGTAAACGAATTGTCACGCACTCACGTCGCCGCGCGATACGTCCTTTCGCATCCTCGTACCTATCTTTTATTCACAACTATTGCTGCAATCACGTCGGTGGGACTTCACCGTGCCGTCGCCGACGTCGTCGTCATCGTCGTCGTTCACGACGAGGAGACTGCGGGATCTCCACGGAGCCACAAGGTCACGAAAAGTAGGAAGCGGAGGAAGCTCTAGTTGTAGGAACACGAGGAGAATCTCCTCAACACATGCCCACTATTCCCACCAAGTTCCACATGAGACTAACACACTTTGCGCGTACATAGATATTTGTAAATATTATACATAAATATATATATATATATACATATATGCTGCTACCACCGTTCCGTGAAAGCGCATAATGACGAGGCGCGAATAATGTTGAAGAAGAGACATTAACATTAAACGCTCGAGGAACGAAGCGCCAACGGGAGCACTGTCGCCGTCGCCTTCTCCTTTTTTTTTTTTCTTTTTTCTTTAGGAAATCATGTCTCAGCTTTGATGATAGAAAAGATCGTGCCTCGGCGATCCGATAATTACAGTGAATTAAGTCAAAAGGCTATGATCGACCGAGAAACGAAAGAGACCTTTCGCAGTAATTATCAATTAAAATCCGTTATAATTAAACTGCGACCTTCGACAGGCTCACCTTCGCTCTTTGTACTCGTCGGGGTATTGTGCACCGGATCGATCAAGTACTATAATGCATAATCCAACAATATTATGCCTGGCCTTATTTGCACGTCGCGTACTTGCATCGGGTGTTTCGCGCTGTCAGAAAGATGATGCATTTCGCGTGTGCGCGCAGGGGCCGCCGGGTAAACGCGGCAGAAAAGGCGACAAGGGCAACAAGGGAGATCAAGGTGTTCCAGGATTGGATGCCCCGTGTCCGCTGGGACCGGACGGACTCCCCTTACCGGGCTGTGGCTGGAGACCACCGCAGGTAATCGATAGCTTTATTTTGTTTCGGAGTTTGTTTGGGCAGAAGGGATTGTGGGAATAAAAATTGCGCCGTATATAATCTCAATTCGTAACGAGAGAAATTAACAAAAAGTGCGTTAAGACAAATACATATAGATATTACGAAATCCTTGGGAATATTTCAAATCGTGGTTTATCAATCATAATTATATAGATATTATGCAGTTTTTCATGAAATTATATAAGAGTCGCTTTCGCAAAATGAGAGAAACGCGCAGGTGTTCCATTGGACGTTAATTTCGCAGTGCAATAGAGATAAAATGATAATGCTCCATGAGTCTCCCGTGGATTTCGAAATAACCCTCCGTGGTCTAACCAGGGCTTTGAAGACCCAGGCGAATTTTCTATTTTGAATTATTCTGCTTCAAATTCGGGCACGTACAAAAATAAACCGTTGCGGGCCGTATCGTTGTAAAATCGTATTTTCGAATGTTGAAAGAGTGCACCAGAATTTTTCCAGATTTTTTTATAACTCAAAAATCCTTTGGAAAATATAATTAGGCAGCAGTGACTCGGTTGAACTAGTGCAAAAAAACGTTGGATCACGGAGGGCTAACACTAGAATCGCCGATGATTCCATTAATTTTTTTTTGTATTAAATATATATACAATAATAAATATACATATAATATTTTGTATTAAATACAGTAGAATATTAAAACATGAATATAATACAAATAATAAAAATAAAGATAAATCTTCTTTAACCGAAAACAAGGATATAAAACTATCAAATTAGCTACCTTCGACAGTTTTAACCGTTGGCGATATCTAATGTTAATCAATTAATGATAAAGCGAATAGTGTTTGACAAAAGCGGATTGTCCGAGCAAAAACAGATCGCGTTCTTTGGTAATTATTACGGGAGTATTATAACAACAGCGCTAATAGTCTACTAATACTAAACGGGATAAAAGGGATAGAGAGAAGTAGTGCCGGGGTACGCTTGGATTCTGGTGTGTGCTTAGCAGGACATCACGAGCACGTCCGTACCGGCGATCGAGGGTCCTGAGCCCGCGGAAACGGATTACGAGGAACCGGAGGACGAGTACGACGACTATACGGACCCGAACGGGAACCTAGCTGAGCAATAATGCTCGTTTTTGTGCGCTGCCCTAATAACTACCGACAACTACCACCAATACCGACACCATCATCATCACTACCACCACAACCACCACCACCACCACTGCCACCCTCATCACTCGTCTCACCCCGTTCTCCCAAACTAACGTGATCCTGGTAATTGCGAATCCCATAATAATACTAACGCAATGCGATGTTCGTCGACAGCTTGGTTTCGCAATAAGATCCTATTGTACTTGCTGCTTCCTAATGCGATATCTATTGGTTGCAATATCAAAGACAAACTGCTTTATGTGTGTTCGAAGTCTAGCGGAATCCGCCATGCGAGTAGAATTGTCAGAATCTCTTGTAGATCTATCCCTTTTATATGTAAACTGCTTGCACATTTTCTTCAATCCATTAATGTGTTCATGAGCGCTTACGTTCTTATTGAGAATTAAACGAATCTTTAATTTTTATTAATTATTAGAAACACATAAATAATTACACGCAAATTTTTCTTTCCTATTTCTTTCCAACTCATTAATACAAAGAGAAAAATTTAAGAAGACTTTTATTAGATATAAAAAAAGATTAAATGCGAATATTAATCCTAAATATGTACACAATGACAATTTTCTGATCCTTTATTATAAACATTCATTTGTAGGTTCCAGGATTATTTTCACCACTTTTGCAAGCATACAAAAATCATATGTACGGGGTGAATCAGAGTCATTGAACTTTTATGAGAAAATTATCGATTTCGTACCTCATTGAATTATAATGTGTGCAGTCAATTATTTTCTCATAGGGTAAAAAGCTGGTTTAATGACTCTGATTCACCTTGTATATATATATATATATATATTTTAAAGATGTTATATATATATATATATATATATATATATATATATATATATATATTAAGTGATAAATTTTAACATCTTTAAAAAATATTTGTATTTGTATATTTTTAAAAATTGTATATAAATAATTGTAACTAATAACTTGATACTAGTATTCGAAAAAAAGAAATATGCTAGAACATATGACCCAATCGTGTGTAATTAACAATAAAAGTTAAGCACCCTATCCAAGATAAATGTCTTTTTTAATTTATTTCTTATCTATCTGCACGTATAATTATCTACTCACTTATGCACTTGTTTCTCTCATCCATTGATCTATACATCTCAAAATTAAGCTGACAAATTCTCGAAAAGATTTCTAGAAATCTAGTGCAGCTTCTGTCTTGTGCCCAATGGATGCGTCGAGACGATTCCATCGGGAATAAATGATCTCGAGCTTGCTTATGCGAAGAACATCAATTCTATTTAAAGATAAATGATCAGTGACACCTATCCCTTTTGTTTTGCAGCCAAGGAGCAACATCCTGCGCCAATGGCTAGAGGAGGAAGAGGAGGATGGGGAGGAGAAAGAGAACGAGCGGCAGTGATGTTGCAAGGACAATAGCGCATTTTTTTCATAAGGACTTCTGTATATCCTTCCGTTCCCGCCTCCGTCTCGTTACGATCGCGTTACGAAAGAAAAAAAAAAAATATATATATATATATACATATTATATATACGCCAAAATAATCATCTTGCCATCGAGAGTGTTGTAAATATGTGTACTTACAGTGTCTAGCGTCCGCAGTGCGTGTACATAAGTAATTAGAGCTTACTGCGAATCTACGGTCGTATCAC
>Ga0157364_1000658_pt1 | contig 25301 bp, 12 predicted proteins | sample AttsexASBM2_FD_111476 | JGI IMG/M metagenome (GOLD analysis project Ga0157364, IMG submission 111476) | Fungus gardens microbial communities from leaf cutter ant in Ribeirão Preto, State of São Paulo, Brazil - Atta sexdens ASBM2 | ecosystem: Host-associated > Fungi > Mycelium > Unclassified ... | reverse complement strand
TTGCACTATATGGTTTTCAACTTTGGTTCTACAACAAAGCTCCCCTTTTATACCACATGAAAATTTTGGAGAAAATGAAAAGAAGAACTGCCATTTGGATTGTAGGAGTATTCAAAACCTCGCTCACTGAAAGTATCAAAGCAATTGCCAGAATTATCCCTATCAAATTCCACCTACAGAAGTTCATAAGAAGGTTTCAAATACAACCTCTTGTGCTACCAACCAATCACCTCATAAGATCTTTCATGGATGATCTAACTCGTCTAAGAAATCCATGTCCCATTCTATCAATACACTCACAAACTGACAAAGGAATATCACCAAAGACCATTTAATTGACTTGAACAACAAGGTTTATGGTATCTTCCCTTCCTTTTCACCTCTTCATCTAGAACTTGCCTCAGATTCTCATATAATTAACAATTTTTCAGACAATTTTTCTTTTAATTTAGCTAATAAAAAAATAAAAGAAAAAGATAAAATCCACTTTCAAGAACTCAATGAAATGGTTCTTCAATCCTCTTCTTCTCCATCTATGGCTATTGTTGTAACAGATACTAGCATCAAGAACAACATTGCTATATCTATATTGCATGTGCACTTAGTCAATCATCCTTTGACCAAGACAGTTTATCACGTAGTGTTCATCATAAGTATGGAAGCAGAGTTATTCACTATTAGATATGGTATCAACCAAGCCTGCACTAAAGAAAATATGTCAAAAATTGTTGTTGTCACTGATTCCATCCATGCTGCAAAGAAGATTTTTGATAGCAAATTACATCCATACCAAACTCACACCACAGCCATTCTTAGTGAGCTGCGTTGATTCTTCAATATCAACTAGGAAAACTCTATAGAGTTCTGGGAATATCCTAGTTATCTCAAATAGAGATTTCACCAAGATGTCGACAAAGATCCAAAATCATTCAATCCGACATCCTCTTTTTCTTGCAAAATCTCTTGAGACTATTGTAAGAAAATCAACAGTGATGATATCATCAACTAGTGGAAGATGATGTTTCAAGCATTGGATGGAAAAGAAAGACAATTCCTTGATCTAGTAGACAATAACCTCAACATTATCGAACCTGCATATACTAAAGGAGGACCTTAGCTCCAAGTATTTGGTTATTCTAACTTGCTTTATGCTCATGCTACAAGGGCCATCACTAACCATGCTCCAATTGGGGAATATTGTTTGAGATTCTTTCCCAACAAGGATTTCAAATGCTTTTGCAGCAATTATCCTATCAAGTCAAGAAGACACATTCTTCATGAGTGTATAAGATTTAACAAGTACTGAAACCCAAGAAGAGATTCATTGAGCCATTTCATTATGTTCTTGATAGCTAATCCTAATGCTTTCACATTTATAGACAGTTAACTGACTTTCTCTTCAAGTTGACCCTGGTTTTAGTTTTTCATTTTCTTTCCCTTTTCTTTTGACCTTATTGATTAGTTCTTTATATTCTTTTCTTTTCTTTTTCTTTTCACTGTTTTAGTTCTCATGTTAATTTGCCTCTCTTGTACGTAGTTACAAAGTAGCTACCATAGTCTGCCACCACATGCCATGTAATAAATTGTTAATTTAAAAAAAAAGAAAAGAACTCTATTCCTGGCATTTGAATATTACTAGAAACCAGAGTAATACTTAGTAGTCTCCATTCTAAATAACTACCCAAGATAGTATACTTAATATATAAGTTAGTAGTTTATACTGTAAGTCTCATCCTGAAAATTGACTAAAACTATTACTAACTTTTAGTGTTAGTAATAATACATTTCTTATCTTCTAGTAGACTTGGCCTTGGATAATGACCTTGGTTTCAACTTGTGTGTTGTGTCACCACCTGTTATATGGTTATAATTTTGGATAACAGGGTATCAGAGAAAACTAATCAATAGCTTAGTTAGAGAAGTAAGAAAATATGCTTTGGATAATTCTTAGTTAATTCTTAGTTGATTTCCAGACTGAATACTACAGAGTATCTACTTGGTCTTAAATACTAAGTCTGTAGTCAAAACTATGGCTAGAGAAATAGTAGTATAGTAAATAACTAAGGAGACATTATAGAGATGGTTTCTAGGATATAGAACAACTGGGAGTCTAGGTGATAAGTTACCAGGTGATGAAATACAAGAGGTTAATCTATGTACAAATAAGCATGGATGTAGAAGTACACCTAGGTATGGTTAGAGTCCTATCTAGAAATCAAGAAGTGGATATCTCAGATATCTCAGAAGTTGGTCTATAATACCTGCATACAATTCAAGCTCCAATATTACAAGCCCTATGAATCACTCAAGCAACTCTCTATTTCAGAACAGCCATATAATTCAAGATCAATAGATTTTGTCAAGAAACTTTCTTCTTTCTCTGACTTTAGCACAATTTTTGTCATATTTAATTAACTCTCCAAGTAAGCTATTGTTATTCTAATATCTGACACCATTACTTTTGTAGAGTTAGCATGACTATTTGTCATCCATATATTCTTTAAACATAAAGCTTTATCTCATGTTACTTCTAACCATGGATCTAAGTTTGTATTTAATTTCTTTCACTTCCTTTTCTATAAGTTGCACTTAGTCACATATTTTGAATAAGATACTCAAGACATGATAAGTAGTCACATTGCCTATCTGTGAATAAGCTTTCAAGCTTGATCTGCAGCCTGGGTACTTTGCCCAACCTTATAGATATTTATATTCATTCCCAGATAAGTTTCTATATTTGATCTAACCCTTTTATATGTGACTGATTGTAGATATCTACTTAAAGCAAGATCTGCTCTTTTGACAACAAGTAATATGGAATTAATAGAATTCTTATACATCCAAGTAGATATTGGGCTAGATGTATCTGCAGTAGATGATTTTTAGTATTTTGTTTTGTCTAAAATGACTGGCAAAGATGTGGTCATGATGATATTAGAGTACTCAGGTATAGAGATTGTTAACAGATAGTATATAAATTTTATTGTCAAAAAAGAGAAGATTAGAAAAGTCAGTTAACTAACAGCCTCTAGAGTGAGTAATATATTCTACAATGAAAGTGTCTTTTACAAGTATGGATTGGATGTTAAGATGTAAGATGTCAAGATTAAGAATAGTGGCTGCATAAATGGAGAAAGTGATAAGAATGGATACTCTAAGGAACACTGCTAATTATTTAAAAAATAAAGACTAGATGAAAGTTGTGAAGATTGACAAAAGTATAGCCAGTATTTCTCTCTTTAGAATAAACATTCCATTGTCTAGTGAGAGAATTGGGCTTAGTTCCAAGTTGACTAAGATGGAACCAGATGACACAATTAAACTGGAATAGAATTTTGGACTATTATGCTTGTCAATGGGTTTGTCAGACATAGTCCACACTTTATTATCCAAAATATGACAATAGTTTCTCAGAAGTCTAAATAAGTTATTTTAAATATTATCTGAGAATGTAAAAGATGAGGTTAGAATAATCTTTGGCTTCAGCTTATGTACTGTGTTTCTGAGTCACACTGATTACATATTTCAGATGAGAACTTGGAGTTGGATAGATGGCCTAGTTTACTAGAAGATAAAGAAGTGTGTCATCACTAACACTGGAAGTTTTAGTCAATTTTCAGGATAAGGTCATTATAGTATAAACTACTAGCTTATATACCAGCTTATATACTTAGTAAGCTACTTAGAGTAGTTATCTAGAATGGAGACTGCTAAGCATTACCCTGGATACTAGTGATCCTTAGATGTTAAGACTAGAGATCTATAGAGTTGGTAAAGATCTAGCAAGAATGTCTAAGATAGAATAGAGACAATTGATCTGCACTGAAAGAGGTCAGGGGTATAGATGAAGAAAAAGATGTTATCTGTAGGTTGAAACAGATGTGACAGGGTTAAAACTTTGGTAATTAAAATATATTTGAGATTCTTGTGGTCTGTAATAATATTAATAGGAAAGGTAAAACTTTTTAAATAGTGTTTCCAAATTCAGATTGCTTCAAAAATAGTGAGAAGTTTCTTGTCATGGGTATTGCAATTAAGCTTAGTAAAGTTGAAGGTTTGGGAATAAAAAACTACTAGATAAACTTTATTATTCAGAGTTATATATGTGAGAATCAGAGTAGAAGTAAATGCTTTCTTCAGAATATTGAAAGCTTTATGGTTGAAGTCATCAAAATTCCAAGAAATGTTCTTCCAGATGAGATAGGTAAGAAAGAGACAACAATATCCAAGTATCCATAGATAAATCTTCAATAGAAGTTGGTAAATTCAAGAAATAACTAGATATCTTTGACTTTTCTTAGTTTGGGCTAGCTTGAATGATTTTGATTTTGTGATTAGCCATGGTGAGCCTGAAAGAAGAGAAGATACCTGATGTATTCTATTGACTTGGAATGGAATTTGTACTTTTTGACTTTTGTATAAAGCCCAGCTTTTTATAGATAATAGAGAACTTCTTTGACATATTTATTATGGTTAACCATGTCATTGGAATAGATCAGAATATATATAGGTTAGATATAGTGTTACACAAACTATTAACCTAATATATATAAAATAGATACTTTATACTAGAAACTTTATTGAGTTCTCTTATGTTAACTCTAATACAAGATCACTTTCTTGATTTAAAACTTTGAATCTTGAATTGTAACATTAGAGCTCAATCATCATTTTTGAGACTGCTCAACTCAGAGCCTTTTCTATTTTTTTACTTACTTTTTATTATCCTTGACTAAGAAACAACACTACTTTTTAGTCAAGAAAAACAGCTGAATTTTAGGCTTTGTTAAATGTGATTTATACCTTGTTATTTGGGATCCAATGAGGTCTTTTAGAAGTTCAAATAAGTTATTTTACATTATCCAAGAACACAGAAGACAGTGGTTAGAATAATCTTCAGCTTCAGCTTGTTGTTATGAACTTAAACCTTTAGAGTAAGGTAAAAGATCAAACTTTTGTATTAGAGTAAACACAAGAGAACTCAATAGAGAGCTCTTTACAAACTAGTCTACCTTATATACTCCTACAGATGGTCCATGCTAGCTACTGTGCACCCTACCCTAAATAACCATGTGTAGAGCATGAGGCCAACATGTGGTGTCCATGTTGTATGACATTATTTTGTTCTAGAATCTTCTACTTCCTTCTCCTTAGTTTTGTAATCAATGTTGTGATCACACTATCAGATGTGACTGATGTGACTGATCACTTCTAACCCTAACCCCAGAGTTCTAAAAATAGAAGAGATGAAAAATAAATGGAAAAGAAAATAAAAATGAAAGAAAATAAAAAGAAACAAAGTCTACTTTCTGCAATCTTGACACTTGTATGCTGTATTTCTATGAATTGTACTGGTTATATATTTTGGAAGAGAACTTGGTGAGATTAGAAAAATTGAGGCCACTAAAAGGTGGCAAGATGTATTATCACTAACATTGGGAATTAGTACTATTTTTGATCAATTTTCAGAATAAGGCTAGTATAGTATAAACTACTGGTTTATATACTAAGTATTTTATCTAAGATAGTTATTGTTAGATATAGTCTACACCTCATTATTCAAGATGCCTTTTCAGAGCTCAGATATCAAGATCCAAGTAAAATATGTTTATCTAAGAATGTAAAAGTCAGAATGGAATAATCTTCAGTTTCAGTGTATATACTATGTCTCTACAATTTACACTAGTTGCATATTTCAGATCAGAACTGGACATTTTAGGAGGTGGGCAACTACTGGAATGTGGCAAGACATGACATCACTAATATCAAAAGAGTAGTGTTTAATCAATTTTCAGAATAAGGAATTACAGCCTATTTAGTCATCTTAAATTCTAGTACTTTATAACTAAGACTATATCTGAGAATCTGAAGAGACAAGTATCTGCTCTGTGTATACTCAAGTCCTTGGAATAGTATTTGGAGCTCCATAAAGAGTAGGGAAAAGTCATGTGCTTGATTATAGAGTGATCAACTATGAATGGAGCCAGATTAACCCACACTGGAAAAGTAGTGTAGACTGGAAGAGATATCTATTTTCATAGATGTTTTGAGTGAAGTAAGTGTTATCTATGATGGGATCTGATAGATTTTGATGGTATGTGACAGTTATCTGGAATAGAGACTGTTAAGCAAGTTACTCTGGTTACTAGTAATTTTCAGATATCAGAGAATAGAGGTCCATGAAGTCAGCAAGGGTTCAATAAGAACATCCAAGATAGAATGAAGAAATGTGAATGTGATCTATACTAAAAGAGGTCAGTAAGTGTAGATAAGAAAGGAGACATTATCTATAGATTGGAATGAATATAGTTGGAATGGAATGTGACAGACTGAAAGGAAGAGTAATAGCTACTAAAGTCTTACTATAGATGATAGTAACTAAACCTAGGCTACTGTCTGGATATACTTATTGTTTAAGTGGATAGCATTGTGTAAATAGTTTTTTGTATAAAAGCTTCATACTATAGTGTTCTCTTATGATTTATTTATGCAGAAGAACAGTATTTTTCTGTAAGAAAATATCTAGCTTAGAAATTTTCTGATTAGGAACAATAGTATACCAGTTTGATTAGGGTAGTAGTTAGTAGACAGTATGAAGTGAAACTAGAAGAGAATCTGTTAGCACCTATAGTGATTTTTTCAGAGTTGTCTTCAGAATTTAACAGTAGGATCAACACCAGTCTCACTCCCTTACCTAGTTTTAATTTGAATTAATACAATTCAATCAAATAAATATTACTTTTATTACAACAACAAAATGAGTTTGTCAATCCAAAGAACATCACTGTTAGCTTGAATGATTCTTCTAGAGTTGTAAATGCTATCTTTCACTTGTCTCTCTTCTTTATTCATACATTATTATAACCCTATTACAAGTCTATCTTTGTAAATACTTTTTTGGTACCTATGTTTCCTATAATATCTGAAATTTAAGATAAAGGATAATTATTCTTAATAGTCTATTCATTGAGATATCTATAGTCCTGAATCATATGCTTTCTCCCATCTTTCTTTCCTACAAAGAGTACTGATACTGTTTGAGGCAATTTTGAGAGTTTAATATACCACTTCTTTAATTGTTCAGATATAAACTCATGCACCTCTTCTCTATTCTTTCTTGACAATGGGTATACTTTCCTCTTTCTTGGTATGAACTCTTTCTTTGTTTTAATAGCATGATTCCATAGTTTTCTTATAAACATTCTCTCACTGGCTTTCTTGCCAAAGACATAAATCTACTTGTGAAATCTTTCTGGGACCAGTTCTTTTGCCTCTGCCTCTGACTTTGCTACTTCTTCTTCCTTGTCTCAAATTTTCCACTTCTTCATCAATCTTTTTACTTCTATAATTCTCTTCTTCTTTCTTTCTTTTCTTTTCTTTTCTTCTTTCTTTTGTTTTTGCTATTCTAATTTTCCTTATTTTGGTCTCCACTATTTTCTACACTCTTCTTATTTTTACCTTCTCTATTCTCCAGTTAATCTCAGGATTGTGGTATATGAGTCATAGCATTTCCAAAATTACACCTATTTCTGTCTTTCAATTACATTAATCTCTGTCCTCTTCCTATGCCTCTGATAAAAAATGTTCATCTCTACTGTATGTCCAATAAGTTTCTTTTTATTGAAGGAACCATCCACATTTCTTATATATATAAGTCTTTCATTTTTTTAGCTTAAACCCTTGCTTCTTAGTGAACTCTAAACTCATTACCAACTCTGTCACACTACTATTTAACAACACTTTTACTATAATCCTTTCTTATTTGTCACTCTTTCTAGTCCAATCTTTATTATTACTTTTCTTAGTAACTCTTCTTCTGCCTTTTTTCTATCTCCCCTACTCTTTCAAGATTGTTTCTTTGTTCTTCTCAGATTTCTCTCAATTTAGAATTCTAGCTTACATTACACAACTAGCTAGTATATTGAATCTGTTATAAGAATCTAGTTAAAAACTACTAGATTCTCCTCCTCTTTTAAATTGTTCAAAGTGTTCAAATTGTTTCTGTATTCTATTCTTCTCTTCTGACCTATTATTTCCTGATTCTTACAATTATGTACAAGATGACCAAACCTTCTACAGTTATAGTAGTTCCTCTCTCTATTCACATCTATCACATATAGGTCTCTCCTTATTTTTTCTTCTCTTTCTTCTTGTCCTTGTAGGAGGTTTCTAACCACTACTGTATTTGTTCTTTCTACCCCTTCCATTAGAGTAAACCCTACTGGTGCTTGCTATATCTTCTGCCTTCATGGCCATACTTGGGATAGAGGCATTTATAGTCTAAACTCTCCCTACATACTTCCTGTTCCCATCTGTTGCCTTTGCTCTTGATTTCCTAACTCTCTTCTTTCTCTCAATATTTTTTCTTTTCTCTGACTTTCCTTTTAATGTCTATCTAGGTTAGTAGTATATTCATACCACTGTTCCATACTAGTTAGAGACCTTTTTGCCTTTATTAGCTTTCTCATAATTGTTCCATCCATTTCTCTTTTGAATTTCTCCACTAATATTCTTTTCTTATACCTACTATCTCTAGCTGCTCTTTAAAATTCTATAAAAATTCTTCTATTATTTTTTCTCCCTATTATATTTTCCTAAGCTTTACTACTTTAATGATTCTTTGTCTCCTCTTTCAAATTCCTTTCTTAATCCTAACAAAAATTCTCCTACTGACTTGAATTCTACTTCTCTCATTTCCAAATCTTTTAACAAGTTCTCCTTCTATATGTCCACCAATCCTCTCTGCACATATAATAGTATTGATTATATCTGTTCCTTTACTGCTACTTCTCTTCATTTTCAAATATAATTAATTTACATACTATAATAAATCCTCCAACTTTCTCTGCTTCTCCACTGAATACCAGTAGCTTGGCCATCTCTATATTGGACCCTGTGTTGGGTCTTCCTGTTATTACTAATAGGGCCTGAATTTATACCTGCATTACTGCTAACTGCTGCTGCTATTGCTGAATAATCTGTTTTGTAGTTGATGAAGCTACATTGACTTATATTGTATTATGGTAGATGTGATAATGGTGAGGAAGATGATGATGGTGATGAAGTATAAAGGAGTAGAGTAAAACCAGTGCTAGTCTCACTCTCTAACTCATACTTACTACTGAACTCAATCTCTGTAGATGTTAGTGAGCCCTCCTCTTGTTCTACCTAACACCATCTACTAACTACCTAGCAACTGACTACTGCCTTAAGAAAAATGTCAAATATTTTGACTTAAGAAAGTTATTCTACTTTAGACAAGATCTAAATGATAACTTGTCATTCCTTTGTGTATGCAGGTTATAAGTGTCAGGAGTACAGTATGAAGTACATATATAGTACTAGCCAGATGTCAAAGCTAAGCTTGACATTGTGCACTTTTAGTGTAACTGGTTCAGTAACTAGTCTGTTCCTATTACGACCTTAAGCTAGAGCTCAGGTTGCACTTAGGCAAAGACTTGAGAAGAGTTAAGGGAAATGTATAAGTGATAAAGTGTAAGGATACAGAATAGTATCTATGCTATATATACTAGTAAGCCATGAGGAAACAGTGTTCAGTATATGAGGCATATGGTTACGATAATATGAGGAGACTGTAAGAATAAAGTAAGGTTGTAGCACCTACTATATGAGGTGCTGACTGAGACCACTATGGCACAGCTGATCATGTTGTCATACCTTTTGCCCTTCTCTATATTGCATCCTAAAGGCATCAATTGTAACAGTTCCTAACAATAAGTGAATACTGCAGTACAAGACTTCTACTTGAAAACAAGACTAGTTAGCACATCTATACAAGATAATATATTTGAAATACACTAGTAGGCTTTGGTACAACCAAACAATCAAACTTTCCCTATTTGACTAATACACCTCTTGAGAGATCTATCTAGTTCCTTTTCATATCCAATTGCTCTATTACTGATTACATGATTCCTCATAATCTCTATAGAACTCTAGACTTAATTTCTGAGAACTTTAGTATACTTAGAGTAGTTATCTGTCTCTTCTGATCCTTAGATAGTCTTAGTACTAGTATTTGAAACATTTAAATATTCTATAGTCTTTTAGCTTAAAACTCAACTAGTGTAATACACTATTCTAAGTGCCTATACTCAGAAGTCTGACTTTCTTTATACTTTACTTCCTGATAATATTTTCTTTCCAAATATAACCATTATGATATGTAGAGGTACAATGTATCCACTGAAGCTAAGATTATCTAGAATCTACATCTGCATGTATTGGATAATGTTCCCATGTTCTTTTGACATCTTCTGTAAATTTCCTGCAGATAGTTTTCTCTTCTAGGCATGTTTCTTATCTGACAGTGTTATTAGATGTAGTTCATACCTTATTATCTGAGATCCAATGAAGGTCTCTCAGAAGTCCAAATGGTTAGTGTTATTCATGAATGTGGAAGTAAGAGTTGAAATAACCTTTGGCTTTAGCTTATGTATTATATCTCTATAAGTTGCTTTAGTTGTATATTTCAGAAGAGTACTAGAAAGATAAGGCTACCAAAAAGTAGTGAGATATGTCATTGCTAATATTAGAATATAATATCAGTTTTAGTTATTTTTCAGGATAAGGCTATCATAGTGTAAACTACTAGTATTGTAACCTTAATCCTTAGAGTGGGATGAAAGGTCAAACTTTTGTATTAGAGAAGACATAAGAGAACTTGATAAGAAACTCTTTACAAAATAGTCTATTTTATATACTTTTACAGATGGTCTGTGCTAACTTCTGTGTACCCTACCCTAAATGACCATGTATAAAGTATAAGGCCAACATGTGGAATCCATATTGTATAATATTATCTTGTTCCAGAATCTTCTACAACTTTCTCTCAAGTCTCATGATCAAATGTTGTGACCACACCCTCAGATGTGACTGATGTGATTGATCACCTCTAACCCTAACCCTAAAGTTCTAAAAATAGAAAAATGAAAAATAAGTTGAAACAAAAATAAAAATGAGAAAGAAAATAAAAAAGGACTAAGTCCACTTTTTGTTGTCTTGACAACTAGCTTATACACTCAGTAAGTTATCTAGAGTAATTATTAAAAATAGAAACTGCTAAGCATTACCCTGGATACTGGTGATCCTTGGATGTCAGGGCTGGAGATCCATAGAGTTGGCAAAGATTCAGCAAGGATGTCTGAGATAGAATAGAGACAAGTAATGGTAGAAGAAATCAGAGATATAAATGAAAGAAGAGATATTATCTATAGGTTAGAATAGATATAACCAGAAACAAAATGTGACAGGCATAAAGTAAGGGCAGCTAAGAAGGCTTGACTAGTAGCAGAGGCCAGAGCAAAGAAAGAGGTCAAATAGAAGCAATATAAGAAAAAAAGAAGTATAGAAGCTTCAGTTGGTAATACTAGAAAAGGAGTCTGATATGATGGAAAGCATCAAGATCTCTATAGTAGGCAAGAAAAGAAGTTAGAAGGTCATGGAAATCTTTTCTGAAGATGAGACTAGACTATGACTCTTAAAGAAAGCAAAAGAAAAGCAATTAAGAAGATCTGTAGAGACAAGGTAATAAAAATGTAGGAGAACTCCTATGATTGTTGTGTACAAGCTAGACAGAAGTATCTGGTATATTATAGCATATGAGTAATATTGTTTTTATTGTTTTTACCTTTTTTCTCTTATAGTAGATCTTTAGCCTATACAGGATATATTGTTATTAAGCAGTGATGTATCTCTGTTCAAAAAAATACTATTGGACTATAGAGGGTGAACCTAGTCTATAGCTGAGTTTTAAATGTCTTTTCAATGGCATTTAGAGAATTGGTCAAAGAATGCTATAGAATTAGCAAATCTCTTCAGAACTTAGTATAAAAACAAAGAGTAATAATAACTAAACTGCAGAGACTACATAACAATCTTGAAAATTGGTAAAAAATCAGGCCAGATAGGAGTGAGAAAGGGAAAGGAGTAGAAGTAGAGAGAATAACAGATAGAAGCTACTGAGGAATCTCTGTGGAGATTAGAACTAAAAAAGAGATGGTAGGGGTGATATGGATATCTTCTCTTATCTTCTGCTAAATAGTTATGTTTTTGAATATTAATTATTTTTTGTATCTTGAATTAAAAGTGAAATTGAGTAAGAAAAAAATAGTTAAAATAATTATAAGAAAGAAAATAAGACAAAAAAACAGAAAAAATAAAAGAAAACTCTAATAAAGGCTAGGGTTTGTATTTTGTAGAAAAGTAATCAAGATAGAGAAAGAGAAGAAGTCTAGGCTTGAAATAAGAAAACTCATGAAAAACTAGTAGTAGGTACAGCTTGCCAAGAGATAAGTATTATGTCAGTTTAGTATGCAGGCAAAGATTGCAAGTACTAATATACTAACCAATATACCTTAACATCTAAGGCCACTAGTAATTCTAAAAGACTAACTCTAGGGTTTTCCATCTGTTTGCATGTTTAGCTATCCTTGAATTATGGTACATACAACTATCTTACAGTAGAAGTCTACTATCACAAATAAGATACTCACTAGTTGTGATATTTGAACTGAATAGTGTTCCAGGAGTTCAGTATAAGGATGTGATGATGATAGATGATAGAAAGTATCAATAAGAATAATTGACATTGTTAAGTCTAAGTCTGAGGTCTAGCCCTCAGACACAGAAATATATATATAAAAGAGTGATGGTCTGTGTGCAAGCTGTTGCCATCACATAATCAAAACTTGTATCTGATGAGAGCTGTCATCTGTCATAGCAGCTGTCAGGCTAATTTTAAAAGGTAACTAATTATGTTACTACATTGATATGCTTGTATTTCTACCAATACTTATTGTTTTGAGACATATTATATATTGTTGTAAATATATTGATGAGTACTTTCCAATGCAAGTTTAATCATACAAATCTGTTATAGAGACTTAGCAAATATATTGTTTCCTTTTACTACAGACATTCTAAATAACTTGAGTATACCCTCTACAATAATACTAATAAATATTGAAATAGATATATCTAGAGGTGGGTTAACATCAAACAGCCCTAATAGTTCTAGAGAATCTTCTACATACTCAAATATGTTATCTGTGGCCTATGTGAACAAAGTTCATGCTCTAGCTAATAGTTTTGCATAGGCAGATTAAGTTGAAAAAAAAAAGTTTCAGAGCCCTTCTCTTCTTTATGCAACTATTAAGAAGAGGGAGAATGGTCCTACTAATCTGGTACTAATAGTAGAACCTACTCATGTTCCTTATGAAACAGTGTCTAATGACATAACTACTACTCATAATCTTGAACCAATGGTCATCTTGTATGCTGTCAATCAGCTTGTAGATTCTTAATTATAATATGGTAATTTTTGTCTTATTTTTATTTTTGGTATAAATGAATACTTAGAAAGTAATGCCAAAAACATCACATGCTTACCTCACAGAATTGAAGCCTTTGTTAGACAATGAAAATCAGAAGATAAGGATGCCAAGAATATTTCTCCAATTTCTAAATTCAACTTTGTAGTATGGGACTTTCTCTTAGCTGTTTATGAATCTGGCTAGGATAAATTAGCAGCTAACAAGAAACAAAAATCTTTTAGACAATGTGTTTTCACACAATTTAACAGAAAACTATCTAACAACTTAAATTAGAAAAAAGAAGATAAAAGTCAAGGCAAATAGGTAAATATCTCTAGAATTCCACTACCTATTCTTCTCCAGCCTAGCAAAACTGTCTTGGCCAAGTCCAAATTTTACAAAGGTAATCAAATGTTGAATCCAAACAATTAAAACAATAAGCCATCATGTGCTCAGGCTTTCAAGAACAATATCAAAGAATTTTTTAAAATCAAAAATGTGTTTCCCAAATTATCTGTTGATAAAATTTCTAAAATTCATAACATTATCAACAAGTCCAATAAAAAAGATAAACCTATTCTTAACCATTGTGATATTAATCTAATTTTCTTTTTTAATTGAAGTACTATGTACTCCATTATGAACATCTATTCAGATAATTATTAGAATACCTTAAAGTATCTAAGAGTACTGAGATAAAAATCATGACAGGGGACTTCAACATTAGAGACAATGATTGAGATTTATTCTATCCTCATTATTTGTTTTATACAGATACTCTGCTTGAAATAGCTAATAGTTTAGGTCTTGATTTATCTACACCTATTAACTCTGGTTCTACTTGATTTTTAAATAACTCTCAAAATTTAAACTCAGTACTGGATCTTATATTTTTTAGAACAGGGTCAGAGGAATTTAATAACCACTTAATTTCTCTAGACCTTTGAAGCCCATTGGATTATGTATTTTTATTAATGTCTATTATTATAGAGAAATTATTCATTCAAGAAAGGAAATGATTTATTATACAAATAGTAATGAAGAGAAAGAATTCATCAATGAGCTCAGATGTAGAATAGATTCTATAGAGACAATGTACTAACTATGAAGAACTTGAACATATTACTCAAGAATTCACTTCCATAGTAAGAGATCTTTGGAACAAATTTCTAAACTAATCAACATCACTAGAAGATCAAAAGTTTGGTAGAACAAAGAATACAATAGAGATCTTGCTATATATTATACATCCAAAAGTAGAACTAATTGGATAAAGTATAGAAAGATGGTCAAAATAGTAAAAAGACTCTTTTTTGATAGTAAAATTCAAGAAATTGCATTATCTAACAAGAAATTATGGGATCTTATGAATTGGGTCAGAAAATACAATTTACTTGCCATAGAGGCTATCAAGTTCAATAGTCTTCCATACAATCATTTAAACAATCTGTGGAATATATTGTATTAGTCATATAACTCTGCTCAAAACTATTCCATTGACTCTCACATTCTTGATGAAATTCCTTTATGCCAACAAACAAAGTAGTCTCCCTTTTATATTACAAAACTCAAAAATACTGTTAATAAATGCAGTAGTTCATCTATCTCAGGTCCAGATCATGTATTATGGATTCATCTTAAAGAAATACTAAATGATAACAAATGTTGTTCTAACTTTGTTAACAAAGTGACCACATATATCAACTTCAGCTACTAGTTCACTCACTTCAAGAAGCCAATGTCCATCATTCCTAAACCAAATAAACTCTCATATAACACTCTAAAAGCATTCTACCTCATTATTCTTCTCAATATACTAGAAAAACTAATCAAAAAAGTGATAAGCAGTAGACTTCAAATCCACACTATTGCATCCAATTTTATTTATCCAAGCCAATTAGAAGGCATTAAGCAATGCTCAACAACAGATGCCAGAATTTTCTTAACCCATCTTATATACATAAGATAGGTAAAGTGTCTTTATATAAGCACTCTTGTGTTGAACATATCACAATTCTTTCCTTCCTTGAATCATCATCTACTCCTAATAATTCTAACCAAAGCAGGTTTTAATTCTAATATTTCCCTTTTCTTCTCCAATTACATAATTAACAAATAGACCTAATATGTTTGGAACAATTTTATGTTACCTTTCTTTAATGTTAACATTGGTGTTGGACAGAACTTCACACTTTCTCCCACTCTATCTACTCTTTATATTTCTCCAATTTTTTATATTCTAAAGAAAAGAACAAAAAACTATCAATTTCTATTCTAATTCCTTTTCTTTCATTTGTTGACAACAGTTTTCTTATTCTTTAATTAAATTTTTTAAAATTGACTTTATACTCCTAAACAAATCATTATAGGAATTCAGTAGAAAAAAGGAGTACAAATCTATTGTTCAAAAATAACAAATGATTTTCCAAGCATTAGAATTCAAAGAGAGAAAATTCCTTGAGTTAAACAACAATAACAATACACCAATTTGTTCTACTTACACCAAGAGTGAAGCTTAATTAAAATATTTTGGCTTCTCAAATTTATTATGTACTTGGGTTGGAAGACTGGTTATAAATCACACACTAATCAGTGAATATAGGCTCAGGTTTTTCCCCAAAGAATTCATTATATGTTCTTATAGTAATTATTCTATAAAGACAAGGAGATATATTTTATTTGAATATCTATAGTATAAAAAGTCTTGAAATTTGAAAAGAAAGTCTCTCAAAGATATTCTAACTTTCTTAGAGTTCAATCCTAGAATATTTTGCTTTCAAGAGAACATCATGTAAAAAGGATAAATTTTTTCATTTATATATTTTAGTTTTTCTTTTTCTTTTCTTTTTTTAATTTTTCTAATCTTATTTAAGTAGACATATTGTAACTACCATAACCTACCACTATATCCTATATAACAAATTGTTGATTATAAAAATAAAAATAAAATAAAAATAAAATATAAGAGTTTATATACAATAACAAAAGGCATTCTTAAGAAAATAATGGGAAAATTATAAGGAGAATATGAGAAACCAGTACTATATAAAACACTAACTGATAAAATATGGAAAATATACAAAGTATAGTAAATATGAGTTATAATATGAAATGAATTCCAATATCTATAAAGAAACTCTTTGCTTCATCTAAATTCAAGCCTATAGCATTTACTAAAGCCCAAGTCAATTCTGTAGTCATCTTATTCTTTAAGTCTTATACTAATATCCTGCTACAATATTGCTAGACTCTCTTAACCCCTATAGTACTACTACAGATGCTCATTTGTTCTCTTATAACCATCATGTCAAGATCATAAGAAGTAGACTTAGTTTTTCCTATTTTCTTTTTCTCATTTTTATTTTCTTTTTGATTTATTTTTCTTTATTCTATTTTTAGAACTAGGATTAGGGTTAGAGTGACAAGATCACACTGTTACATAGCAGGTCACATCAGGTAACACAGTTACATAACACATGACACATGGAAAGATATAGAATATTCTAGAAAAAGTGATGTTATATAATATGTAATATATATGTTGGCCTTAAGACATACATATGGTCAGTTAGGGTAGGCTAGAAATAGCTTGCATAAACCATTAGGTATTAGTATATAAGGTAGACAATCTTGTACAAAGTTCTCTATTAAGTTCTCTTGTATTAACCCAATACAAGATTCTTTTACTTGACTCATGCTAAAGGTCTTGTGATTGTAATATTAGAACTTGATTCCTTTTTCTTGGGACTATCCAACACAGAACCTTCTCTTACTTTACTCTCTCATCATCCTTGATGGAGAGTAACACAGCTCTTTTGTCAAGAAGAATAACTAGACCCTAGGCTCAAGGTATTATAGTACAAGAGTGTGGACAGACTTTGGCTAGGGTTAGGGTTAGCCAGACAAAGATAGTTAGTAATATTATTAGTCTACAATGGATAGAGAGCACATGACCTGGAAGTCATATAATATAGACTAGCGTAGTCTAGAGTGGTTTGGAAGGACTTAGGGTCTAGAAGGATCGGGAAGAGTCTAGATAGGAGTTAGGGTTAGGAGTGACGTCAAGGGACATGGGTTCCTCATGGTATACACATGGTGTGCACATGTACAGTGGAGATTAAAGGTATGATGTCAGGGCACATGTAGGAAGCATAGTGGCTTTAAGGTAGATGCATGGTGGATGAGTAATGGACATGAGGTAGAGACATAGACTTAAGGACCGGATAGATATTGTTGTAGCATGGACCAGGAGCCATATATATATATAGTGGATAATATAGTGAGGGCTCCTTATCAAGTTCTCTTGTAATTTCCACTACGAGATAGTCAATTAAGAGCTTTGCTGAAGTAAGCAAACTACGAGTGCCATTCCAGCAAGTGGTTGCTACAACACAAGGGGCATACCAACTAGGAGAAAGAATCCTAGTTGTTTGTTTGCACCAAAGCCTACTGATATAGGTAAATGTATTACCTTATGTAGACATGTTAGATAGTATTTTCACATAGAAGCCTCATGCTACAGTGTCTCCTTGTGATCTGTACATGTAGAGGAATGGTAAGTGTTCTTCAAATTCTGTCCAAAGTAGAATGATCTTCTTAGGTCAAGATAGTGTAGAATTTAATTAGAGCAATAGTTAGTAGATTAGGTAGTCAGTAGATGGGGTGAGGTGGACAAGAAGAGTGCTACTAGCCCCTATAGAGAAAAACGTCGGAAACTGAGTTTAGTGTAGGATCAGTTCTTTCAGCTCAAGAATGGTCACTAACAATATTTCTACCCCTCACACTATCTTCACTCACACTATCACTACCACCACCTTACAATATAAGTCAATATGACTACCTGGCTATTATAAGACAACTTCAGAAGCAGATTGCAGTATTAACAGTATAGATAGGGGAAGGAACAGAAGAAAGAATTAGGGAAGGAGCAGTAACAAACATAGAAGTGGCAAAGCCACAAGTGTTTGATGGGACCACATTGAAGGTCACTGGTTTTGTTTCAGCATGCAAGTTATATATAAAAATGAAGATGAGGGAGACAGTAGTAAAGAAACAGATCCAACAAAGAGGAATGGTAGATATTTGAAAAGAAAATATGATGGAAGACTTAGAAGCAGGAGAGGTAGAATATGAGTCAGTAGGAAAATTCTTAGCAGAAATAAAGAAAAAGTTTGGAAGAGAGAATGAGAAAGCATTAAAAGTAGCAGAATTGAAGAGGATAGAACAAGAAGGAAGAAATATGGAGGAATTCATGTAAGATTTTAAAAGAGCAGCAAGAGGTAGCAGATATGAAGGACATCCACTGATTGAAGAATTTAAACAGGGCATAAATGGAAATATTAGAAGAAAATTGATGGAAGCAGAGAACCAACCAGCCACAATTAAGCAATGGTTTAAAAGAGCAATTGCTTTGGATAGGAACTGGAGAGAGAAGAGAAGAGGCTGAGAGGAAAGAAGGAGAACAATAAGGCACTAGCTTCAAAGCTGAACAATTAGGAGGCACAAAGATAATTATTGCCAAGGCCTCAAGTTTGGCTAAAGAGACAGGAGACACCTCAATAATAGGTTCCAACAGAGCCTGCTCCAATGGAAGAGGTAGAAAGAACAAATGCAGTAATAGTGAATTCTTAACAGAGGTCAGAGTTTCCACCAAGAAACCCATATACTATGGATATGAACCGGGGAAATAGGAATTGTTATGCTTGTAGAGGATTTGAACATATGGCAAAGAACTATAGGAATAGGGGAGGAAATATGAATTGGAGAATGGAGACAGAAGATAATAATAGTAATTTAAAAGAGAAATAGGATTTAATAGTCTTTGATTAGATCCTAGTAACAATAGGTTTGCAATGCTTGCAAGAGCAACAGATAATACATCTTGCTGCAACCTGAATAATGGAGACATGTTGAGAGAAGTAACAGTGAAGATAGAATTAGAAGGATTGATATACAAGAAGGAATTATGGTGGAAGCATTGTTGGATAGTGGAGCAACAAAATTAGTGATAAGTTCAGAATTTGCAAGAAAGTAGGGGTTTAAGTTGAAGAAGTTGGACAGGCCCATATATGTAAGAAATGTGGGTGGGTTGCTCAACAAAGAAAAACCAATCAAGCATACAGTGGAAGTGAATATTTACTACCAAGGGTATAGAGAAAGAATAGAGATTGATGTGATAGGAGGACAAAAGTGGACAGTAATCTTAGGAATGCTGTAGCTAGCTTGCCACAACCCTGAGATTGACTGGAGAACAGGGGATGTTAAGATGATGAGGTGTTCAGAGGAATGTGGGAAGCAGTGGAAACTAAAGCAGGGAAAACCAGAGTGGTAAAAGCAGAAGGAAGAAGAGGCAAAAAAAGAAGTGGGAAGAAAACAAGAAGAAAAGGAGGAAAAAAGGAAAAAGAAATAAAAATAGGAAAAAATGATGGAAGAAAAGAAAGTGGCAGAAGAATGGGAGATTTGGGATAAGGAAGAAGAAGCAGCAAAGTCAAAAGCAGAGACAAAGAAGCTGGTTCCAGAAAAATTCTATAAGTGGATTAAAGTTTTTGGCAAGAAACAGTCAGAGAGGATACCCACAAGAAAGATTTGGGATCACACAATAGATATGAAAGAAGGATTTATACCGAGGAAGGGGAAGATATACCTATTGTCAAGGGAAGAAAGAGAAGAAGTGAGAGAGTTCATACAAGAACAACTGAGAAAAAGATATATCCAACTCTCAAAGTTGCCTCAGACAGCACTAGTGTTTTTTGTAGGAAAGAAAGATGGAAAGAAGCGGATGGTACAAAGTTATAGGTATCTAAATGAATGGACAATTAAAAACAATTATCCCTTACCCTTAATATTAGACATAGTAGAAAATATTAGTATGAAGAAGATATTTACTAAAATGAACTTGAGATGGGGATATAATAACATGAGGATAAAGAAGGGAGATGAGTGGAAGACAGTATTCACTACACCAGAGGGGTCCTTTGAACCAACAGTGATGTTCTTTGAATTGACCAATTTGCCAGCAACATTTCAAGCAATGATGAACAAATTGCTGAGGGATTTAATCAACACAGGAAAAGTGGCAGCTTTCATAGACAATGTAATAGTGGGAATGGAAATAGAGAAGGGGAATGATGAAATAGTGGCAGAAATAATAAAAAGATTGGAGGAGAACGACTTGTACATGAAACTGGAGAAGTGTGAGTGGAAGGTTAGGGAGGTAGAGTTTTCAGGAGTGGTTATAGGATCAGACAGAATAAAGATGAAAGAAGAGAAGGTGAAAGATGTATTGGACTGGCCAACACCAAAGTGTGTCAAGAATGTGCAGAAGTTCTTAGGGTTGGTGAATTACTATTGTTAATTCATTGAGGGCTTTGCATCCATAGCCAGACCTCTATATGACATGGTGAAGAAGGATCAGAAATGGAACTGAACCAAGAAATAAGAAGAGGCATTTAGAGAGCTGAAGGAGCAGTTTACAAAAGAACCAGTGTTAGCAGTGCCAGACTTGGATAAGAAGATGAGGATGGAGGTGGATACATCAGACTATGTGACAGGTGGAGTTTGTCAATGGAGTGTGAAGATGGATTATAGAGACCAGTGGCATTCCTCTCAAAATCATTGAATGAAACTGAGAGAAATTATGAGATTTACAACAAGGAGATGTTGGCAATGATAAGGGGATTGGAAAACTAGAGGTATTTACTAGAAGGTGCACATTTTAAGTTTGAGATCTGAACAGATCACAAGAACTTAGAATACTTTATGAAGGCACAGAAGTTAAATTGTAGACAAGCCTAATGGGCACTATACCTGTCAAGATTTGACTTCACTCTGAAACATGTTCCAGGAACAAAAATGAAGAAGATAGATGGACTTAACAGGCAATCAGACTAGAAAGTAGGAGTAGATAAAGATAATGAGAACCAAGTATTTATTAAGGACAATTGGATTCATAGTATATAAGAAGTAGTAATAGAAGGACCAGAAGTAGAAATAATAGAAAAGATAAAAAAACTAGGAGTAAGAATGAGAATGTAGTTAGAGTAGTAAAAGAGATGAAGAAGGCAAAAGTGAAGGAATTACAAGGAAATGAGTAGCAGATAGAAGGAGAGTTGGTATTGAAGGAAGGGAAAATATATATACCAAAAGATGAAGAGTTGAGAGTGGAGATAATCCAGCTACACCATGATGTGCTAGTAGCAGGACATGGAGGACGATGGAAGACAGTAGAATTGGTTATGAGGAACTATTGGTGGCTGGAAGTAATGAGAGATGTAGGGAGATATGTGGAAGGATGCAACTTGTGTCAGAGGATAAAGAATAAGATGGAAGAAGTAGTAGAAAAGTTAAAACTGAGTGAAGTGCTGGAGAAATCATAAACTCACCTAATAGTAGACTTTATCACAAAGTTACTGATAGTAGCCAGAAAAGACATAATCCTAGTAGTCTGCAATAGGTTGTCCAAGATGACATATTTTGTGGCAACTACAGAGAGGACATCAGTGGAGGGATTAGCAAGGTTGTTTAGGGATAATATATGAAAGTTGCGTAGGTTGTCAGAGAGCATGGTATCAGATAGAGGCCCACAGTTTGCAGCAGAGTTGACAAAAGAGTTAAATAGGATGTTAGGGATAGAGACAAAGTTGTTGATAGCATTCCACCTACAGACAGATAGGCAGATGGAATGGATGAACCAAGAACTTGAACAGTATCTTTGGTTCTTTGTGGATCACAGACAAAATAATTGGCCAGAATGGTTGGTGTTGGCAGAGTTTGCAGTAAACAACAAGGTTCACACAGCAACAAAGGTTTTGTCTTTCATAGCAAATTATGGGAGAGAATCAAGAATGGGAGGAGATATAAGAAAGAAAGAAAAGATAGAGAAAGCAACAGAGTTTGTGAAGAGAATGAAGAAGGTACATGAAGAAGCCAGAGCAACATTGAAAAAGGCACAGGAAGACATGAAGAGGCAAGCAGATAGAGGGAGAAAGGAAAGTGAAGATTGGAAAAAGGGAGATAGAGTATTGTTGAGTACCAAGGACTTTGTGTTCAAAGAAAGACCAGTGAGAAAACTAGTAGACTAATATATAGCTCCATATACAATTGAGGAGGTAGTATCTACCAATGTGGTCAAGTTACAACTGCCAACCTTGATGAGAATCCACCCAGTTGTGAATGTCAGTTATATAGTACGATACAAGAAACAAGTAGGGGGGCAGAAGAAATAGAAGAAGAAACCAATTGAAGTAGAAGAGGTTAAAGAGTGGGAGGTAGAGAAAATATTAAATAAAAGAAAAATAAGAGGAGTAGATAAGTATCTGGTATGATAGAAGGGGTTTATGGCAGAAAGCAACATATGAGAAAAAAGAGAGGACTTAGAAAACACAAAAAAAATATTAGAGAAATTCAAGGGAAGAATAAATATGGAGGTGAGGAAGCAAGAAAAGTTAGATATAGGAAAAGGACTTCAGGAGGGAAGAATTACTAGGAAAATATATAGCAAAAATGTTATACTAATGGAATGATGGAAAGTTTGAGGAGGAGTATTTGAGAAAGTTGGAGAGGAACTGGCAAAAATAGAAGTCAGTTTCTCTGGAGGAGAAATCTTGAAAGGGAGGTAATATCAAGATCATAAGAAGTGAATCTAGTTTTTCCTATTTTCTTTTTCTTATTTTTATTTTCTTTTCAATTTATTTTTCTTTATTCTATTTTTAGAACTAGGATTAGAGTTAGAGTGACAAGATCATGCTGTTACATAGCAGGTCACATCAGATGACACAGTCACATAACACATAACATATGGAAGAATATAAAACATTCTGGAAAAAGTAATGTTATACAACATGTGATACACATGTTGGCCTTAAGGCATACACATGGTTATTTAGGGTAGGCTAGAAATAGCTTGCATAAACCATTAGGTATTAGTATATAAGGTAGACAATCCTATACAGAGTTCTCTATTATATTATAAAACGAGTGTGTGGACAGACTTTAGGGTTAGGGTTAGTGGACAAAAATAGGACAGTAGTATTATTATTAGTCTACAACAGGAAAAAAGCACATGATCTGGAAGTCATGTGAGATGATGTCATAGGCCTAAAGTGGTCTAGAAGAGCCTAGACAATGATGTCAGGGAGCATGTACATCACATCGCTACTACATGTAGAACACATGGACATTAGGGCAGGATGCACAGTCTTGCATAGTCACTGCAGAGTAGACATAAGGTAGACACATTATTGTAGCATAGACTACCTGTAACTTATATAAATAGGGTAGTAATGTAGCAAGAGCTCCTTGTTGAGTTCTCTTGTAATCCCCACTACTAGATAGCCTACTGAGAGCTTTGCTGAAGTCAGCATATCACAAGTGCCATTCCAGCAAGTGGTTGCTACAACATATTAAGTTCTCTTGGATTAACCCAATACAAAATTCTTTTACTTGACCTATGCTAAAGGTCTTGTAATTGTAACATATCAACTCATCTTCTCTAACCACTAACCAATGAGTCTTTACTATCTAGCAATGTTTCACTAAGATTTCTAACCATTGTTATAAACTGACTTTTGAGATTTTTGAGATATTCACTTTCTGACTTTCAAATAGGATTTTAACATACTTAGAAGTACTTCTGCATCTGTTCTCATTCACATATAGATTAGTCTCTCATATTTTATCTCCTAGTAACTCATCATCTAGACTTCTAGTTATTTTATATCTTAGAAACTATCTTTATAACATCTTTCTAGTTATTCCTTATACTACTTTTTCTTAATCACAGTTTCAACTACAGACTTAGTATATAAGCTTAAGTAAATATTCTATAGCTAGCAGTCTAGGAATCAACTAAGCTCTAACTAAAAATTACTCTCCATTCTTCTAACTAAGATCTAACCAAGTAACTTATCTAGAAATTCTATAACTCCTTTTACTACTTCTTTGACTAAGTTATTAGTTTAGTCTTTCTTAAATCTCATCATCCAAAATTATAACTATATAATAGATAGTAAACATAACATATAAGTTAATGCCAAGATCATCATTTAAGATCATGTTATCAATCTATAAATAGGCTTCCAAGCTTAATTCATAATTTGGGTATTTGTCTAACCTTGTGAATTTTCACATCTGTTTTCTGAATAAGTTTCCATACTTAATCCAACTCTTTTTCTGTGCAACTGATTACAGATATCTACTTAAAGTGAGTTCTACCTATCTTAACATTCTCTTGATAGTCATACAGCTTTATTATTTTGTAGTTAGGTTACCAGATGTCTTAATTAGTATGAACTCCTAGGTACTTAGAGTAGCTATTACTTCCAGAAAACTCTATTCTATTTTCTTAGAATTTTTCTGAAGATAAGTCATGTATGTAGTACTATTGAATAATAGCACTTAGAATTTCTTTGCTGAATTACCATAGTCTTTGTCCAGTTGTTCTAACAATATCTGTCCAAGTTATATAAAATAAAACATAAGGCAAATATCTATAGAACATAAGGTATTATTATGACTTAGGTTCAAAAAGTTAGAACAAAAGATCACTCTTGTATTGAGTAACATAAGAGAACTTGATAAAGTTCCCAGTACAAACTACTCTATCTTATATACACTTGGTTCCTGGTCTATGCTATTTTATATTTAGCCTACCCTAATATCTATATGTTATCTATAAGACTAACATGTTTTTGCTATATTGTATAATATTATTTATTCCAGAATCTTCTATGATCTTGTCTGCATCACATGATCTTGTGATTATGACTATGACATGATGTGACTATTCTGTGACATGTGATATCATGCTTCATCTTTTTTTTTTTTTTTAGTAAAAAATTTATTACTTGGGGCGCGATGGCAGTCCGTGCCTACAGGAGGAATTATGTATGGAGTATCAATACCCTAACCTTTTTATGCAGTTACCCAACATAAAGGACTACTAAGAAATTGAACCCATAACCTCAAGTA
>Ga0157364_1000657_pt1 | contig 25304 bp, 16 predicted proteins | sample AttsexASBM2_FD_111476 | JGI IMG/M metagenome (GOLD analysis project Ga0157364, IMG submission 111476) | Fungus gardens microbial communities from leaf cutter ant in Ribeirão Preto, State of São Paulo, Brazil - Atta sexdens ASBM2 | ecosystem: Host-associated > Fungi > Mycelium > Unclassified ... | reverse complement strand
ATTACTATTGGTAAAATTCGATTTTCGATAGTTCCAATAGTTTATAGCAATAAACTTCTTTAAATGATATAATGTATTTTAATTCCAATTATTGAATAAACATAAATACGAGTTAGATAAATGTGAATGAATTGTCATAAAATTTTTTATGTGAAAAAATATACAACATTAATCGTTTTCGTTGTTTTTATGACGCGGAAGAAGTATGCATCTATTTGCGAATTTGTTGGCGGTCGGGTCAGGCCGGGTTATCAATGTCGCTTCGATCATGACGTTACTTCCTTTTTTCGTGCTACATCTTCTGCTAAGCATTTAATATAATCGCGACACATTCATAGATATTTCTAGTTATTAATAAATGTATATTAAGAAATGCATATACATATATGATAATATTTTGATAAAATATGCATTGCTTACTTTTTTTTGTAATATAATTCTCACATAATTTAATTATATAAATTAAGAGATTCATAGAAAAATATGCCTTTTTTTTATTTAATTAGATTCAAAACAATAATAAAAAATAAAATTTTGTCATGATAGGTTTGAAATAAATGTACAGAAAAATTATGGAGGTCCTTTAGTAAGAAACAAGTAACGTGTATATATATATTTTCATCATAGAAGTGCAGCAACATTACAGGTCTTGTTTTTCGATGTACAGATATGCGGATTATAAATTTATGGCAGTAGAAAAGGATACAAAGATGACATCATGACAAAACGAATATATGCCTTTGTTGTTAAAGGCCTTGTATATTTACAGTACTGCAATAAGTATCGCGAGTAGTGTTGTGCATTGTACAAAAAAATGCAATTAATTATTTATCAAATAAGAATTTCTTTGATCAAATTTCTTTGGGATATAAATAGGGATAATTTTATCGCTTGATTTTTAAACGTTACTTTGTATAAAATACGTGATAAAATTATACAATTTAAATATATAGTAACAGCGTATTAGTTACATATATTTATACATGTATTACATTTCCTCATTTAGATAATAATCATGATTGTCTTGCACAACACTGACTGCTTGTGTATAGATATAGTTTATGAATCACGTAAATGTATATCAGAAAGTTTCAGCTCTCTTATTCAAAAATCGCAATGAAAAAATAATTCATTCGAATCCTGTTTCTACATAATTATCGTTGTTTCAGCCTTAAAATGATATGATAGATATATTCGCATTTCTTCATATTGATTTATCTATTTATCTTAAATATGAATTCTCGAACGTTGCAAGGCACCACATACTTTCCGACATAACTATTAAATTAGCATTTAAAAATCATTAAAAAAAAATTTAATTCCTTTAAATTATAATCGAAAATAAATTAAGTCTATTGCAAGTCTTTAATCTTCTGTAGTCCGAATTGAAATCATTATATTACTAAAATATCTTTATCTAGTTACCAAAATATCTTTTAATAAATATATCACACAGTTCATTACTTAATCTTTAATAGTTTATATTAAAATATAAGTCACACATTTTTAACGAAAGGAAAAAATATAGAAATGGAATAACAAAATAATAGGAAACATATGGGTGAAAATGATAAAGTACGAAGTGATTCGTTGAAAAATTATATTTTTTTCCATTCTGGCACGAATCGTAAACACAACATAATTTATAAATTAACGTACACAATCATCATCAATCATTTACACAAATTTTCGCCAGTTTCATCGTTACAAAAGATATGTTTTCGTTTGGGAATTGGAGATCAAAATCTCTTCGGAGACAAGCTTTTTCTGTGCCATGTTAATCGGAGAAAAGGGAAATGAGTTTGAGATTCAAAGTATTATTTAGTCTTATTCAAGTTGAAAAATATTCGATAAATATTCCTTACAAAGATACAAATTTTTTTTTATGTAAATTGAATTCTCTCTCCCTTTTTCGGATTCGGTGACGGAGTGATGATAAAGGATAAATGAATAAAATGAAAATAAGTAACGAAAAATTAATAGGATAAGGATAAAGAATGAAAATAGTGAGGAAAGAACAGACGAGACAGAAGAATAGAAAGCTTGACTCATGAACGGGATAACAAAATAAATAATAGAAGCATTAAACATGATTAATCACTTAACAACATAACTAGAGATAATAATAATATTAATAATAATTAATAATATTAATAATAGAAATAATAATAATAATCATACGAATGGCTAAACTTGTATTAATAATTACAAGAACAGGTCTGGCACGACGATCGCTTAACTGCCCGAAGACGCGTCAAACGCGTTTGCTCCTTTCTCACGTCTTTTCTTACTTAAATTACTACAGACTTATTACACAAGAGATTCTGTCAATTTAAGGCTGAATTGATGTGAGGGATAACGTCAAGTGAGAAGTCTCGATGCTCTCGTTTCAATAATCACGCCAAAGAATAAAAAAAAATGAAACAAAAAAGAACATGTTTGCGACGCATCGAAGGCTGGATGACACTTCAAAATTAATCACCCATCGCATAAATTTTTCCGTTTATAATCGTAAAGTATACTAGACAATTTACTTTAGTAATTAATTAGTTTATAACTCGCCTGAGACGTAAGCAATTAATTAACAAAAAATACATTTGATTTGGTTTTAAATGATACATTTGGCTGTGTTCCAAAATATATTGCCAATACTGAAAATCTATAATGCACGTAACGTAAATTATAGATTTTCAATATTGACAGCAAATTTTGGAACACAGCCATTGTCCACGACACGTACTTTGACTATTATCGATTAAAGCACGAGTGAGCCTCTGATTTGACGATCTTCCCTCGCACGTCGCACCATATGATAAACACCGCTTTCCAAGCAATCGTTCGATCAAAGGGGCAAGTAAAATGACAAGCAGAGAGCGACAATACTTTCTCTTTAATAGCTACTTACTCGTCCTCTGTGAAAACGCTTAATCGGTAGATAGGTAATTAGAAAAAACCTTGATATACAAAAATACAGAGATATATGTATCTATGCGCGTGCTACGCGTCTATCAGCGCGCGCTGATACTTTTATTTTTTTCCGACGAGGAATAGGAGACACATCGGGGAAGTACACAAATATACATACGTATAGGATAAGGATTAAGGACGAAACGATCGAGGCTGAGTAAGCTCGAGTATTATGTCGGCGCATGCTGCTCAACGAGTCACCATATAACTATTGTAAAACTATGTGGAATTGATGTTTCCGAAATGAGAGACGAATTTATTCGCAGGACCGAGCGAACAGCGAGATGAAGTTTTGTTTATTTAACGTGTATTTTAACGTGAGCATCTCGTAGAATTATTTATCGTATTTGCTTTTGTTTTCTCTCTGATCTTCATCTAATTATATATTTATTTCTACCATAAGGATTATATAGGGGAAGAATTGGTAAATAATGTCATTAACGCATAATATATACGTTTTGTAGCTCTATTAGAAACGACATTAGCGGATTTAATCCGCCATTCACTCGGTCTGACGATCTTATCCGTACAGAGATCATGGCTTGAGTATACTTTTAGATTGTCTTCGTCGATTCACAGCGCAAAGATATCCTGTCGGATTCGCCCTTCTTCGCTTAAGCACCACAACCAGTTTCGATTAATCGCGCCGCAACGACCGCTGTTCACTTACACTTAGCTTCTATACGTTAAAAAAAACGTTAAAAAAAATTTAAAGAGTATCAATCGCGTCAACTTGAGCATTTGTTTATCAATAACATAACGAACTGACGCTGATGTTATCATCTCTTGCAGCATTCGAAGTTACTTAATTAGCATTATTAATTTCGAGGTGAGAACAACTTTCAACTAAACTCCGTGTTCACGTACTCGAAGCCTTTCGTGAAATCATACATACTTCAAATGCATTATATAAAAAAATATTTTATCTCCCTATGAGCGCGCGGCGGCGCGAATAATTGTGATCGTAATAGTTACAATAAAACGCAATAATAGCGTCAATAATATTACTCACTAATTAACGTTATTTCTATACGCTTTATTATGCTTTAACATTCTCTCTCTCTCTCTCTCTCTCTCTCTCTCTCTTCTTCCCTCTCTCTCTCTCTCTCTCTCTCTGCAGGTACGAATATGTATATTTCTTTTTCACATTGTTCTTATTCTTGCGATCGGGCAATTTTAAGACTCCGCCGCTAACAAAATGTCCATCGCAAAATAATGATCGCGATTACATTTATAACTACCAATACATCACCGTTTTGTTTTCTTTTAACCTCTAGGAAGTCGAGTCTTAACAAGTTTTCGAGTAACAACAACTTGAGCAGGTTTCGGGCGAATCGACGAGGTTACCAATGGCGACTCGCTATTTACAGAAATAGACACATGAGAAAAATATTGGTGGTAAATTAATTCTCAATCAGAATAATTATCTCGTTAATTGATTTGGTTCTGATTGATGTCTCGTTTTCTCTCGTAATCTCTTTTTTCGACATTTTTGTCGACGAAATTATTCTTTCATTACCAATAATTTTCCTCCGTTCCGCAAATCGCTTGACCGACAGATATGTTCTAAATAGTATAACTTTAAAACTACTTATTGAGGTCTAATAAATCCTCTACATCTTTTGTTGTATCTTCGATACAATTAATTTAATACGATTCAAAATCGTATTAAATTCTGAACAATTTGCGTTCCGTTATATATTTATATATATTTTAGCTAAAGAATGAAAAAATAAGAAAAACGAAAATAACAATATATTAAAACTATGGATTTCACAGACCTCGACATGCAGTTTGCTGGGATTGATTCGTGTGTTAATCGCGTGTCCGATATTCACCTAAAATTTGGCACGTATGTCGCGTCACCGACAGGCTACGTTCCAGTTTCTCCACAATTAATGTTAAAGATTAGGAAAGTCTTTCGTGAAATGATGCGCAGTATGATTGATTATTTACATGCACTATTATTGGATACATGGTCGTTTTACGAGCACGATAAAAACACAATTCGATTCTATGCCGAGCCTTTAAGCATCGCTTTGATGTATCTCCATGCACCGCGCTGCACTCGGCTGAGCAGGAATGCTTTATTTTCAGCTTGTGTGTCTTAATTTTATGCATCGAGAACGAGAAAGCGAAAGATATATAAAGAGAGCAGCTGATTAGGTACTGTATCCTTTCCATGACAATCAAGGAATCTCCGAGAACAATAATTAAGACAGTTGACAATCAAATTTGAGATCTCAAAAAAAACAAACTCAAGCTTTAAGCAATTTCAAAATTTTGAAAACTAGAATATGTATAAAAATATATATATATTATATATTATATATTATATAGTATATACATACATATTATACATATATATTATTTATATATATATTATATATACTATATAATATATTATAAAATATTTTTATATATTATCTGTTTTAAATAAATTGTTAATTTATCAGTAATTTATTTATAATAGACTTTATTAATATACGTATTAATATACTTTATTAATATACCTTATTAATATACAAATAGATTGCTCTCGGTTCTTTCTTGGCCGAAGTTGTAATTATAATATCATATACCGCGATGAAACATATTAGGAAGAATGAAAGTACTCGAATTGCGGAATCAGATGCGGAGGTCAAAGAAATACAATAATACTGTTCGGCATTATTCGCTGTTAACGCGCGCGATCGCGTATGACGTATGAAGGGATAATGATTTTTAGGCAATCCGCAAAAAATTAAACAAAAAGTTATTTATTTTTTAATAAATAATACAATATAATACTCACGGGAGCGAAGTTCATTTTTATCATTCAGCTCTCCATGATGCTTCCGACGTGCGAATTTAACTCTTTCGCTGAGTAGAGCATAGAGAAAATTTCAAGTTTGCAAATACAATAAAAAAATTGCAAAACATTGCAATAAAATCACTTGAGACAATAAGTAGAATACTATAGATTTTGTAGACAATATTGTACACTATAATATATTTTTTAATATATTTTTATTAATATATTTTTCAATTTATCATAATCATAAATCGTAAATGAAAAAAAAAAAAGGAAAAAATAATTGTTAAGTTTAAGCGATTAAAAATTTCTATTAACAAATTCTTTAAATGTATTGATATGATTATATTATAAATTTCTAATAGGAAAAGACTTTAGCGAAAAAATGAAATTAACACGTCTAGCTGCAATCTTTTCCAAAATAACTTTCCCAAAAATTTAAGCTCGATCACAGACTCGTATTAGTTATATTCGTTGGGATTCTCATGAAATCGAATTATAACAGAACAAATCTTCCCTCTCGCTAATTATCTTGTTCCATCAAGATCGTGATCTCTTCAAGTATTATTTAATTTCTTCCTAACGCTCGGCTAATGTCATGGAGATGATCGAGTGACGATTTCGCTCTCTCAACATGTTCCCGCAAAGTCCTGATCGATTCGCGAAGGTACCTGAAGACCCTCGGTCGATCTTAACACGAGATCCTTGTTGGAACCTGGATCTAGAATGCAACCAGAGTCATCCGACCGATCGTTGTCATTCAGCCTTGATAACCGCTGATGGCGCCGCCACGTTCTGATCGAAAGTGGGACATTCCTCACCAGTGAGTAAACCGGGTTCGGTCTTCGGAATAGGACCGTCCGCGCATCGGTTATGGGTTTTCAGATGCCTGGTGATCATATCCCTGCGACAGGCTGCATAGGCACATTGCGGGCATTTATATGGCTTTTCGCCGGTATGGGTTCGTTGGTGGGTGCTAAGGTGATCAGATCTGCTGAACACCTGTCGACAAACCCGGCATGTGTACGGTTTGACACCGGTATGCAGTCTCATGTGCCTTGTCAACATGTCCGACCTCGCAAAACTCCTTTGACAGACATCGCAGAGGTACGCTTTCGCTGAGGCATCGTGGAGACCTTGTCGACGATGTCTGGATGCCATGTGCTTTGCCAGACGATCATGCAGACTGAACATCTGCCCGCACTCTGGACAGACATAAGCCACATCCGCGCCCGGCGCCATTTCTTCAACAACGGGTAGAACCTCCAAATTGTACCGTACCGCAACGCTCTTTTTCGTCGTGGGTGATGCAACATCGCCTCTGACTACTGGCACGCTGACGGAACCTCGCGTTACGATACCGGATGGTAGCAGCTGAAGAGCCGGTGACCTATTGGCGACCGCCGAAGCAGCCGCGGTGGATTGTAGCATCAGATTCTTCATAGAGAGATCCAATGGTGATTCTTGAGGACTTGTACTGTCGCTCTCGAGAGAGCCACTTCTCGGAGGATGATTGACGACAGAAGAAAAGGAAGTGGTTGCGGCCGGAACCCGCGTTTCATCCCACCTGGACACAACATCTGAATCGGAGTGACTGCGTCCGCGGAAGATGTCGCCTGACGACGACGACAGGTACTTGGTATGCATGTACTGCTCAAATATGCTATATGTGCCGCATATACTGCTATACGTGAAGCTGGTTCGCGATAGCGGTGTCTGTAGGGAGGTCGCCGACGGCAACATCATTGCTGCCGACGCAGCCAGCGAGCACTGGTTGCACGTACAGTCAGAGTACTTGGTCGCTGACAATCGATGGTTATTTTGATAGGGGGAATAACGATGTCGATGATGATGATGATACGAGTAACAGTATGGTCGATGGGGATAGTGATACTGCTGACTGATCTCGTTGAATTCTTCTTCGGTTGATGTCACTGCTTCCGCGTCCTTTAACCTCAACGGTAGTTGGCCCATTACCGCGGTCGTATCCACAGCAGATCGCGAAGACGATGATCTGGGCGAGCCAAAAACATCTTCCTCTTCAGATACGGGACCGCTGCCTTCGAACTTCAATACTTCGCCTTCGGATGGCGAACTGCGATGGGCTTGCAGCGTATCCACTACCTGTTCCAGCCGTCTTCGTTTCTTGCGGGGATTCCGATGGTTACGATTGGCTGTCGCCGCAAGGGTGTTATTGTTCGTACAAGAAGGTGGTGGCGGCTTGGCCGGGCCCGGGGGCGCGGCTGCGGCGTCCTCCACGGCGCTCTCGGCCATCGTCATCGAGGATGCGCGGCACCCGCCGCTTGGGCCCCTTATACCACCTACGACACCTTCCGCTACCACCGTACTACCACCTACCTCGTCCTGAAACAATCGAACGATGGTGATGTTGTTATTCGAAGATGCTCATGTTATTTGCGCGAATTTAAATGACTTTTTTAATCCGACGCGTGTTTAAACGGTACTTAAATAATTAAGGCAATGGACAAATGAACTAATGTTTAGATTAAATCATCATATGTACATTGCTTTATTATCATTTTTGATAAATTGCTCACACGGTACATCATTGTTGATATAGTATATCTAAGATTTATTCCGTTAGTCTTACTTCGATCGAAATCTAATTTAAATTCATGTTAGAAATGATTGAAAATATGTGGTTCAATCTCGAGAGAGAGAATTATATATCCAAGATATATAATTTTAATCAGACACAAATTAATTTTCATGAGAAATAATTTCCGATTATATGTTATTATAGGTTGACATTTGAGCGCCACTGAATTAGATACTATTTTGTTGGCGCAATGTTGTTGTTAACAACATTAAACAGCTAATGACAGTAATTGACATATCGTCGTAACATTTAAATGAGCGAGGTTTAGATTCACAGGTACTAATAAACTATGACTTCATAAATAATACATAATGCTATTTATAATAGCGCTAATGTAAATACAACATGGTTAATGATGTGATGTTCCGATAGATAAAATTTAATCAATACATGTTTAATTTGATCATGTATTGGGAATAATATTGATTACAATGAATAATATGAAAATTTATACATATTTTTGCTATCGTAAACACAATACTTAATAAATTAACAAAAAATATTAAAAATAAAAAACTTAGTGACTGTCTCTGTTAAAATAGAATAATACGAATAGGTTTTATTATACTTTTTACGATGAAAGATTTTTTTCATTATGATATGATATAAAATTACATATGAATATTATAAAATAAAACATCGGTTTTGTGCATCAGTCCTTTCAACATCATGATTTGAGGTTAAAAACAAATAGGTTAACATTTATTTTAAGTATTTATTTTAAATATTTTTACAAAAAATACTTGAGATCGACAAAAATCAAGCGATTGTTTGCATATAAGTTATAATTTGTTGTCTTACCAATTCTACAAGAACAGGTATTGATGTGCAAAACTAACAGGTATAGACTGCGTGAACCTAACCTCACAATCAGAACGACTGGTAATAATCGAGGTAACGGAAGTCTTCTGAAGAATGGAAGAGACGGTGAAAAATCGCCAAGTTGTAACGAGACGCGATTAGAATATTCGTTTTTGTGCCACAATATTGACTGACCATTTGTCATTAACGCCGTGGCCGCCATTAAAAGTCGAGAGACGATCAGGGCCAATCTCCCCTCTTCCGAGCGTTACTAGCATTTGTGGCGACCTATAGCTATGACACAAGAAATGAAGAACTAATATTTAATATGGCTGTCATATGGAAATCATCGTTTCCGGTCGATATCTTTATCGCCATATAAGCATATGGCTGCGTTCATTATAGACGCTCACGTATTTTAAGCGCTTGTAATCAAGATTCTATCTTTATCAAGCGCTTTCAGCTTGAAAAAGAATCCGCATAAAAATATACTACTAGTGTTACTATTAGTGCAGCAATAAATTCGCGTTACTGTTCCTTGCATTTGTATTTAAATCATTTTTATATGTATTACAATAGTGCACTAGACAACGCCACTACTCGTTCCAACAATGATATTATTGCATTAATAGTGACATTGCTCGTCCCAACAGTATTACTTGTACATTACTACAATACTACACTACTGCACTAGTAGTGTCACAACTCATCCCAGTAATGATAATATTAGTAACACTAACGCGAATTTATAATTACACTTCTACACTACTAATAATGAGTAGTATCACTACTCATACCAGTAGTGACATTACTAGCAATGACACTAGCAATGACACTAGTAGTATATTTTTATGCGGGAAACGTAGCCACACATAGCAACACCAAGCAACACATAACAAATATGAAGATAAAAAAGCCGATCGGAATGTGCCGGAAACGATGATTGAATATTAGTTCCTCATTTCTTATGACATAGCTATGGGGGCGCCACAAATGCTGATAACGGAAAAACCATGGCAATTTGATGGCCCTGGATTGCCTCTCGATGAGATTGTGCTCGATCACGTGCCGATTATCGGCGATGCAGCCCCGTTTCGGCTGCATCCGCGATTAACGGAACTTTTTTAACGTTCTCGATAAAAGAATTTCGATAAAAGAACCACTTTGCAAAAATAGACAGCATCATTACTTATAGATGACAAATAGCGGGCCAATCGTTATTAAGGAAATTAATTCGAAATGAAAAAGATCCGTCCTGAACTAATTAATTCGAATATCTATTACAATGTTATTTCGTTTTCAAAAGTAGAGAAAATTGAGTATTTTTGACGAAGTGACAGATGAATAATAATAATTGTGTTCTATTGGCTGAACACAGAATTTCCGACTGGATCTCAATTCTCATGAATGTGGGATTTTTTTAAATATTTATTTTAATCCACTTAATGTGTTATGTATATATGAATTACATTGTTCATCTTGTCCGACATGACAACGGCACTTTGTCATAAGACCGCGCGATGTAACTCGAGAGATGTATCCGCTGAATATTTGAAATTTAAATCGCGAATATAAGCGTATAAATCAACGAATAGACAACCGATGACTGGCATTTAATATTGCAATTTTTTTTATAACGTGGGCGAATTTTTGTTATGCGATACTCTAAATTTAATTCCAGAAATCTCATGACTGTTCTTATCTGCTCTTTTAATAATAAAAATTAAAAAATCAAGAAAATCGTAGAGAAATGTATTGTATAATAGTTTGCGATCATATTATCGTTGTATCGATTAATTAATTAAATACGTTACATGTACACGAATTTTAGGATTTTGCGCCGTCTTAATCAATAGTGTTAAGAGTTCTAAGGCGTATCAGATTAAAATAATAGATTAATTTTTTGTTTCTCAAATAAAACCAACAAAAGGAGAAATGAAATTTGAAATAAGAATTAGAATTTTTCTGTTTTACTGATTGAATGCGTCATTGAATAGAAGAAATCAAATGTGTCTTTTCAAAATCAGTACATGCAATGACAATCAATGCGACGGTATCTTGGCGCCACGTGTGCGTGCATAATCTTGATTGCAGGTCCGCCTTTGGTCTCGATAGCACGTCACGGTCGTAGAATAGAGATTTTGCTCGACTTCATGGAAAAACGCAGTACGTCGCGTCGTGGACGCGGATGCGGAGAATTGTCCAACGGTTTTCCAGCGGCTCCAGCGTGCTGCATACCGACGCGTACGTGCGTAGTGCGCCGTTTCGAGACCGATCTTCGCGACCAGCCCCGCTTACCTCCAATGAATACCGAGAAATCCGTTCACGGAGAAACATGTGGATTCCTGACCAGAATCTCGTGGCAGCCGGAGACGGATACCGATAGCCGCTTAAATGACAACGCTTAAGTGATTTAACGCGACTGAATCGCGATTTATTCTATAGTCCACATGCGTCCTTCAACTTTGCACCAGAGCGTCCTTGGGATTCTAGAATAAGGACTTGTTGTTGTTGCATCTTTGTTGCACAAAAAATTGCTTTATGCATTCTTCTATGTTATTTTCTTAAAGAGGCAAGATGAATATGAGCTGGCTAGTGATTATTTTTATTAGCTAGATGACAACTTTTATAGGACATGTTTAGTGGCATCGCAGAAAAAAAAATGTGCATTCGTAGGTTGTTATTGAATAAAGTGTTTGGTTAGATGTCTCCTTAACAAAAGTCATATTTATGTCTATTTATAGATTGATCCTTGTGCGGCTTGATTACAAAACCGCATGAAAAAAAGAGAAAGAGAGAATAGATATATCTAAATATCCACTTTATGGAATAGCGCTTCGATTAGAACAGATCCGCAGTGAATCTTGTTTGACAGTGTTCGGCGCATTTCGGTCTTTTCTTCTTTACCACACTATTCTTTTATTCTTTTATTCTTTTCGGCGCCACTTGTCCTATTCTTCTCCACCTTCATTCGCGGAGAGAAAAGATTTCGATGATCGGTCATAAAACGTAAAAGGAACTCATAAACGAAGTGAAAAGATATCAGAACGTAAATGTCGAGAACAGGTCCCCTAAAGAGGATGGTGTGGACGTACTTAGGCGCTACCTTCCCATCTCTTTGATATCTTTTTATTTCTCTTCGGTCAGAACCGAGGAGTACCTTTCTAGAAAGTCTGTTGCGATATTTCATTATTTCCTTCATCTCCCTTACTTTTTTCCATTGAAATTATCCTAAGCCAATAAAATGCACGTCAAAAATAATCTTATTTTACATTCTACTTATTTAAGAAATTTTGCCTCAATCAAAATTAAAAAATTTAAATACAAAGCTCTCAAATCTGAAAATGTATATGTGACGATCAAAGATTTTTAAAAATAAAAGAAAATACTGATTTTGTAAGATTATAATGAAATATTAATGAAACTCAATTTCTTTTTGTAAAAAAAAGGAGACAAACTGCAGTTTGATGTAAACAAAATACATTCGTATCGATAGAATGTAAAATAGATATTGCTATCTATGATTTGATACATATGTGATGATTCGAAGATATGAGTTTGCAAGAAAACGTAGCGGAGATCATCGGTGAAGAATTCCAGCAGGAATGCCCTCGGGCAGGCACCTGTAATCGTGGCTCGACGGGAGAAACAGAACAGGTTGAGACGTGGGCGTGGGTGGAGCGCTTGATCTTTCTCTCCCGCACGATCTGCCCATATACTGGCCGCTGTGCCACGGCAGTGATGGGTATGATTAACGCACGAGCTTTCACTGTTTCTTGAAGATTAATAGATATGCACAAAAACATTTACATTTTTTTAACAAAAAATTTTCTTTATTGAAAATTGTCGCTTTATGCTCTAATAAAAAGATACAGTTACATGAAAGATAATACCTAAAAATGAATTTTATCTTAGAATTTTTTGTGACTTATCTTATTGTATTATCGTTCCAAGTGTAGTTAAAAACTTCACTTCAAAACCGCAGTTATTATAGCATCTTTTGATACAATTTGCTGCACCATTAATCATCATTTCTAATTTTATTTACCTAGACAGTTAAAAAATTCATTAAACTAGAGGTAATTAAGTAAATCAATTTAAAAAAGATATAGCATAAGTTTATGAAAAAGAAATTTGAATAACATCATCTTCATAAAAAACTACATAAAAACAAATGTATGTAATCGTGTCGAAAATTCACAAATGTGAATGTGACTCGTGCCTTTCGCTATTGGTTGTTCATCCGCCGTTTCTGCTACGGAAAGGAAGAGCGGCCTTAAGGCAGACAGATTCACCGCGGTGGCGGTAGGACTCTGGCGAATTGCTACCAAAAAACCAGACGGGCTACCGAAGGGAAGCCGGTGGTTGGTATCTATATAGGCTACGAGTTAGTGAAGCTGCGACCATCCGAGCGTATCTTCCCGTGAGGGCGAGGTCCGCAAAAAAGAATTAGAGGAATCGAGACGGCCGGCGATCGAAGGTCGACGATCTGTCTCGACGAACGAGCGTTCGTTAACCATTAGGCCTATTTGAAGCATTGGCCGATGGCTCGTCTAAGAGACTGACAACGTATATCAAGCTTATACCAGTAGCAGAGGACTCGTTCGCCACGCACACACTTTTCCGCAGAACGGGTTGCAGCAGCACGCCACTTTCCTCATTCTGTTTCTTTTTTTCCCCCTCGCCTCTTTCTCTCTCTTCCTTTCTCCATCTACCGTTTAACTCTTTTTCTTCATTTTTCTCTTCTCTACGGTGTATTTCTCCCTGATGCGGTTTCCGTACGATGCAAAGAAGTCACTAACTCGAGCGTCCGTCGCGCGACAGATTTTATCGTTGGTGGAAAATTACAGGTTATCGAGAGGGTGATTAATGGCCCTCCCCGCTGCATATTGGACAGTAATTAAATGCGTGGCAATTTGTGCACCGTGCAGATAGTGTGTATCCATTCACGGCACGACTGACAGGCCAACTAGACTGATTTAAAATTTTACGAGACGAACGAGGCGTACGCGCGCGCGATCGTTTATCTTTCTCTACGTCTTCCTTGATTCTCATCGACCCATCTTTTTCTCTGACGAAGATGCCGCCATGACTTTCTGTCTTTTTTTTCTTGTGGTGTGTATTTACGACGCGATGCATATAAAGTGTAGCAAAATTGCTCGGTGATTTTGATTTTGTACTTTTTGACGGAAACGAGAGAGGCCCATCATATACATATTCTGATCCCTGTATGAAAAAAAGCAATCAATTCGGCGGTAAAAATACATAAATAGCTAGTAAAAAAGATTTAAAACATTCGACGATGCACATCGAATGTTTACAATTTTTCATTATATTTATAATTTCATTATATTTATAACTATTATATTATAAACCTAACTGATGCAGATATAAAAATAAAATGCGTTTATTCATATATCAAATTCTAAAAAAAATCATGTTAAATCATGTAATGCAATTTTTCTGGAGATTCGGGACAAGTATTTGAAAGTAATCTTCGTTCATTCTATAGAATTTCATTCTGTAGAAAGAATCGTAATGGGTATCGAAGGAGTCGCCAAGAGTCTTCTCCATTAAATAACTTCCACGAAAAGATGTCAGCCTGAGATGCGGTTTTTGCGTCTGCGATAGCGAGGCGGGACTTGGCGCTCGTAGCCAGGTAGGTATAGAGCATCGTCGTCCTCGACTCTTACGATCTAGTTAGCGCGATCCATCGATCCGATTGGCGTGTAATCGATCGCCCTCGTCTCTATAAGGGGACGGGCTAGAATTCGCTGAATCACACTGCCTTCGAGACAATTTGCCGATATGATAACGCCCTGTTTCCTCTGACTTCACTTGTTTACGACAATATCCAGCATTATGCATTATTAAATACGACATTAATTCCGTGTTTTTCAATTTAATGAATTGCATTATACATACAAGTAAAAAATATCTATCTGCATATTATTCTCGCGTCATATTAATTTTTTACTAGGATTTCCAGTTTATCAAATATGATAGAAAACGCCAACACGGAAGTTATCGACCGTTCGAATAATACAATATATATTCTTTATTAAATCAATTTATTTCAGATTGCGGGTCGACAATTTTTCGGACTTTCAACATAATCTGAAACGCTAATAATCCCTAGTAATTTCTAGTTTAATCGTATCTTTTTATGTTACGTGTATCATGATTTAGTTTACGCTGAAGATATTTTTGTAAAAGTTGATTCATTGCTTAAATTATATTTTAGCGGTTGATTTTTTAAAATTTACCCCGAAAACTGACAGACTTTAAAATAAATCAAATTTGTAATATATGTTTGATCCTTAACATTAGAAGTACCGAGCAATCATTATTAATAGTTTCTTTTTTTCAGATTAATATTATATTCCTTGTTTAAAACATATGATTCTAAAATTTTTTACTTTTCAATAATTATGTTTTTATATTGATGAAATATTAGATTTTTCATTACTTTTTTAATTTTTATAGTAATTTATTCACTTGCTCCTTTTAGTGAATAAAAAAACGATGCTCTTCTAGTGTCTACATAATTACACTAAAAACTTATCGATTCTCTAACGATGTTTTTATGAAACTTATAAAAGATTTGTACAATATACTTCCATTATTCATTTGTCACAGTTCCGAAATGTCTATCAAACTTTCCGTCATATATACTCTGCGATCTTTCAGTCAACCGAAACATATCGCAATGCCACGCTGTTCTGTCGACATTAAGACGAGTTCATTTCGACGGGCGCATAATCCGATTATCCCGGCTTCTCATTCGGTCACGTTTTCCCGGCGCCGCGCCGCGTTCGTATTTTATTCTACGACATGCATCTCCACCTGGCCGTCGCCGCAAAACCCGCACGTTCCATTATGGTGCGTAGACGCTCGACGCATATACTCCCTCGTTTCATTTCCTGAGGTGCAGACTCTAGATATATCTAAATGCCGCCGCGCCGCGAAAGCCAACTCATTCTCGCGAGACGATATTATTTCTCTGTTCCCATTGCCGAGTCGAGCCGTTCATGGAAGGGAGACGACGATCGAAGAGAGGAGAGCCAAACGAGGCAGTCTGAAAATACGCTCCTGAAATTATCGTTATCCACCGAGGGATCTCCGCGGCCGCGAAGATCGTCGAGTCGTTAGTCAGTCGGTCCCGCGATCTCGAGACCCTCTCCGAGTGCAAAGAGAAAGAGAGAGAGAAAGAGAAAGAGAGGTGCACTGGTAATTAAACTCTCGCGCGACTTTGCTTGCCGTCGTTCGTCGGCCGACGTCGTTGGGTTTTTACGGTTTGCACCTTGCACGCCGCATCACACGAGAGAAAGAGAGAGAAAGAGAGACGCGACGCATATGTCGGCGCCTTACGGGCCAGCGTAAAACTGGCTGGTAATCATTAACAACTTAGCGCTCTCTCGACGAAAATCGAAGAGAGTCGCGGTGCACCTGAAAAAATTTACATGTGCGTATAGAATATTCCAGAACACTCAACCTCTTTGAATGACGAATTTTTTCAAAAAGAGGCTGTCAGAGAGGCTGTTACATAATTATATATTTTTAATCAATAATGATGTCAATTCCAAAATAAATAAATTATAATTTAGCAACAAAGTAATGACTATTGGGAATTAACGTTGTACAAAGTGCGCGATATGACTGTCAATATTATCAAACTGACTTTTTTAATTAACAACAATTACAGTTTCAGCTAACTTTTTAGCCATCTTCAGTACACGTTACGATTGTTCAACGAATTGGATGCAGGTATAGAAATAACATATTGTTACTTCTTGTATATTTAATACCAGAAATATTTCAACTCTTTCTTAAATTTTCCTTGAAATTCGTGTGAGAATTGATTTCTGACAAAGTTTCTTCAGCATATTACAATCTTTCAGCACATTACAAGCTTTCTGATAAGTGTCTGACAAACATTGTAAATATGTATTATTTATATGATATTTTTTAAATATTTACCTCGACGTATATATAAAATATATTTAAAGAATAGGATTCAAAATTGAATCTTATTCTAAAACGGGGTGATTTTCATTTCAAAAATACAGTTCCATAGTAAATCACAATTTAACTTTATTACGAAGCCTATGAATAGAGATGGATTGCGTTCCGATCGAATGAGTCATGAGGGTACAAATTATGAATTTATCAAATTAAACTTTACTTTACATGAATAAATGCAATTAGATTATCGCGACGATTTGTGCGTCTAACGAAGTAAAAATGGCCGAGTCTGTGAGGATACATTGCAGGCACACATAGTTAGAATAGAATATACGCCTGCGATGACGACAATGCGATGGTGGCGGTGACGTCCGGACATCGACAAATAAATAGTCAATTTATTTAACATTTGCTCCTGTTCACTATTCGTGCAATCGATTCCTTTGCGTCACGGCATTAAAGTGTTCCGCGAACTTATACCATTGACAACGCAATATGAACAGCATCGTTTATAATAGTGCGCGCGATTTATCGCGTGTCATTACGGTACGCACCGCGAGCCGTAAATATCAAAAGCGCACTTGCTACCGAATTACATAAAATGATCCGCGAATAGAACATAGTGCGAGAGCAATGATACGAGCCGTAGAAAATAATTTAGTATCAGCTGTGCGTAAAATCAAGAAACATTGATTCTTTACACACGAGTGCGCCCGTAAAAACACACATAACTCGCTTCTTGAGTTGTTAAACGCCACGTACTCGGATATCTTTACATGAATCACGAGAAAGTATCACTGTCTGATTACATTGACATAAATATTCTACCTGACAATCTGATTAAAAATAAAAAACATATGACGAAAATATGAGTCATACAACGTAAAGATTTTCAATTTTTGTATCTATTAAAATAAATCTAATAAATTTTATATGATTACACAACTTCGAAAAGAATCTAAAACTTAGTTTTCATAGAAAATGCTTCATTCTGATATAATAATATTCAATAATATAAAAGCAATACTTTAAAAGGAATAAATCTCGCAAATGGAATGCACTTCTTCAAAGCGTATTCCAATCCGAAAAACATTTGAAATGCAAGGCACAGTGTTATATATGCGTGTGAAACTGTCTCAATGCTGCATCGAAAGAGTCATGGCACTGCAGTGCAGCAGGACTGCAGTAGGCTCCGAAATGTAGCGCAGTGTGCGGTTGTATGCGGTCACGGAGGTTCTTAGCTGAGCCAGAAAAATGCAATAACGAGCTGGGAATTTGCAAAAGAATTTGACAAGAGCGATAGAAGTTGTAATAATTGCACGGCTGTAATACTATCCGCGAGTGATATGCAATTATTATATCAAACTGACAAAGTTTAACCACGCATGTATGAACGAGATGGCGTTTATCGCAATAATTACATTTTAACTTTAACGATAATATCTGATAAAAGCGATAAGAAAGAATATTATGAGTCAACGGTCAACATTTTACATTTTTGACGCCGAGAATTGTAACGTCGTTCACGAGATGGTTTGGTATAGTAAATTGCGATCATTAGCATGACGATTATTGATAAGATAGGCAGCGTGTAAGTAGACGTGAAAATAATCGACTAATTTGAAAGAGCGATATAATGAAAACTATATATGTATTTTATGAGATAACATTTCATTTGATAAAATTGATTTTCCGTGAAATTTCTGAAATGCATATGCAAAGTCAGAACAAAATAACGAAAGATATTAAATTTCATATTTTACACATTTTCGAAATATAATATAATAATTTAATTTCAGTATATAAATTAATATTTCGTTAAAATTTTATAAAAAGTAACAATGATCTTTTATCAAATTTTAATTTTTTTAAAAATATTTTTAAAAGTTTTTTTCAAAACTACTTTTTGAATGTGATTTTAAAATATAATTTTTCTAACAAGTAAGTTTGTAAGTTAACTGATGCTCTAAAATTGATAATAAGGCAGCTCTGCGCGTATATATACATAAATGCAAGCAATCTTAACGGCTGTTACAGTCTATCCTAACCACGGCATTCGTATGGCGGACGTTATCGTGTAATTGCGGGTTAATTCGCGGCTGGCAGGCGACAGAACGTACAAGGCGTGGGCGATTCCTTAGGCCTGTCTCGTTTTGTCGTTTCGCGTAGCTGCACGCAATCGCATTCGCCAAACGACAGAGACATCCTAGTAGTCTCTTGGAATCTTCGTCAAGTGCTCGTTGAACATATTTTACGCTTCGTCGGGCGAAACCGACGATTGTCCGTGCAATAATTTACATGGAAATCAGGCACGCGAAATCTAGAGACTCATTTACAATGCTTGAATTTAAAGAAAGCAATAGATAGATAAGATTCATTGGACATGTGAAAATTATTTTTTTTAGAAAATATTTTTTGAATAATACTCGATTTTTTTTAAATTTATCAAAATTATTTTTCTGCTATTTGAACTTTCGCAAATAACATTGGAAAAAAAGCTACGTATTGTATAATTTTAATTTTTAATCGTTTATATTATTAAATTACAGTTATTTCATGATATGTCTATATTTTGATCAATTATGGTAGTAGAGATAAAGAGAGCTTTGTTTTTCGGTAGAAATTAATGCAATTATGGTTGTGTGTTATATTTTCGAATATATATTTCAGTATTGCGTTTATAAATGAATTTAAATAAATGAATAAAGTTTTGTTGAAATATCTTTTGTTTATGTATGATATTTAAATCGTATTTAATTGCAAGATTTTAATTATTTTAGTACCATCCGTTTAGAGATAAACAGACAAGAGAAAACACAGTTAGCTAATCCGCATTCTCTCCGTTGCGTCACGACCCGCAATGCAGAATTCTAGATACGCCAATAAATTCTAGCGAAGAAAATCCTTTAAAACCGACAACACGTCGATCTCGAAGCTGGGACATCGACTGTAGCTCAATCGCTTATTCGTGGCGCGTGAATGTTCATTCGTTTGTTTGGTTAAAGAGGAACCTTTTCGAAAAGATTATATGTAAAGGAAAAGGAGGAATCTGAAGAACGAGTGGCACATAGAAGAAGATTCCACGGAGCGATGCACTCGGATGCACGAATAGATTCTAAGTTCTCGGTGTCAACGGCATAAGGTCTTTCCTCCGGGTTATAAGCGCTACACATGCGTATGTACACGTAATGTATGTATATTCGCGTGCGTGAATGTGAGTTTGCAAAGAGAGATCAGCCTCGGATAGGTCGGGTCTCTTTGGCTATGGCAGGTATAGGCCGTATGCCTTAATAGAAACACCCACGCCCTCATTATGCGGATATCGTAAACATTCGCGGCGGACTCGCGATCTCCCGTATGCAAATATCATCGACCTCCCTCGTTCCCTTCTATTTGCCATTCTGTCCCGTACTGCAGTTTGCACGCGATCACGTAAAACGGCAGTCTGCGTCGGATCTAAAGGTGCTTGCTCCTTTTCGGTCGCACACGGCTTCCGTATCTTGATCTTTGATGTTGTCATTACTTTACAGTTGCAATTTTTTTTACTCGGAATTATTTATCATACTTTATTCTTATTTATAAATTCAGAATATTTTAATCTATCACTTCAACTTGCTTGAAATAATAGATTAAAGAAAATTAAAGAAAAGCATTTTCTTTAATTTGAAAAACTCATTATTAAATAATTAGTATCTGTAATAATATTCCTTAGTAATAATTATATATATAATTTTAAAGTTTTAATGATCTTCTAATCATTACACAGAAATATTAAATTCAATTTCTGTCTATTTTGTTATATTTGCTTGTGTTAATAAATTAATTAAGAATTGTTATAAAAGAACGTTACAATATCTCTAAAAAATGCATGTGTCGTCACATGAGACAGTATTATAATACATAAAGAAACACAAAAGAAAAGATCGCGGCCAATGCGAAGGGCCTGAGGTGACTCATTTTTGTGGAGAGTTGAATTACGGACTACCGGATATGTGGTTGGTAGTAAATGGATTTCCGTTATAATTCTTATTATACGCGCGAACTTCTCTCGTATACAAGATCCAAATAGAGAAATTTAATTATTTCAAAGTATATATTTAAAATATATGAATTTTTCCATAAATCTTTTGTTTATCAAGATTTGATTCATCATAGTTAACAATTAAAGATACATGTAAAATTATAAAATTCTAAAAAAGTATAGTTATAAGTTATAAGTTATAATATTATAATTGATCAATTATGTTTTAATATATATTTGCGGAAATAAGAGTAAAAAAAGAATCTCTTAACTAAGTAAAGATCTGTAGCTTTATAATGCAATGGATTTAGCTTTTTAATGCTTGAATTTCAATTTTAAACAAGCATCTCAGAATTAACAATCTTTTGAAATATGCGTCTCTCTTACAAAGTCGTGTTGTGCTGTGAGGCGAGAAATCGCAGCAGCACTGACAATTTGGTCGCATGTGGCATGCAATCGTCACGGTACACGAGCGCGTAGTCAGCGATGATGAAGAGAGGGACATGCGTACTTCGTCTTAACCGTCAAGGAGTATTTCCACCCGCGCCATAGGTGCGATCGCGAGAGATTCGCGTGAATACGAGATAGAGAAAGAGATATAGAGAAGAGAGCGGGAGAAGGAGGATGAACGAGAAGGAGAGTAGTAATAAGCTGGCGCACGATGATGAGTGGCCGGCGTAAATTAGCCGACACGTAAATTAACCACCCCCGAGACGCCGACGAATAACGGCACACACCAGAGGGGCAGGCGCGATATCGCACCGGCTCGAGACACCACAGGTTCGAGGTTTCTTGTAAAAAAAAGGGTTTGCTTAGCAGCAACTGACCCTGAGGCCTTTAATGAACGTCGCGTGCCGAGCGCGAGAGTGCCCTTACTTTGCTCTCGCTTTCTTGAACATTATCCATGTTCCTCATATTAATGGTCTACCGTTGGTAACAATGATATGAATTATTTGTAAGGAGCGTCTACAAATAAATACTGACTATTTATTGCCGAGCATCGGACGGCTCATAAAAAATTTACTTCAGCTTTATAAACGGACTGCCGTGGTATAAATTTTTTAATTCTTTGCCATTTTATGTTAAAGGGGACGTCCAACAAGATTTACTGATAATGTTATATATAATTTGTCAAACACTTGAAACGTTAATAAGTAAGCATTAAAACTGTGTGTGTGTGTGTGTGTGTGTGTGTGTGTGTGTGTGTGTGTGTGTGTGTGTGTATACATTGCGTGAGAATTAATTAATTACTAAAATGTATAAATATTAACATTGTAGTTAAATTATAATCACAATTGATTATTAAAACAAGATAACACTGAAAAAAGAAGTGTTTAATTTTAAGATATTAAAATGTTTTAGTTTTAAAGTAGACAAAACACTATGTGTTTGGATTTAAAATGCGTTTAGTGTTTTAAATCCAAACAGTGTTTTATCTATTGAAAACGTTTAAAATATTATTAAGTGTCTAAAACACACACACATACAAACAAAAATAAAACACATTACTTTTCACAGTAAAGTACTCAATATTTAATATTGTTTTCTTGCTCAAAATATTCCTCTTTTTTTTTACATAAAATCAGATATTGTAAAATAATTTTACATAAAATTAAATAAAATCAGTTATTAGTAATTTTATCGATTATCATTCGTTTCTTTCTCTTTCTCAATGTATTTTTTTCTCACAATTCAAGAAACAAAACTCTTGATATATGCAAAAAATTCCACTATGATCGTTTAAGTCATAACCAGTTTATGCATTAAAATTCTCTTCACTCTACAACTTTGAATGAATCATAGACAAATAAAAGAAAAATCAAATCATAAGAATACAAATATCAATAATTTAATGAATCTTGTATAAATTTTTTCAATCACATTCAAGAGGAAATTATTAAAATTTATACTTCTGTTGTATAATGTCATACCAAATGCAATCTCATTAAATCTAAGAATTTTACGCGAATGCTCTTCTGACAACTCGGGGGAGGGAAGAGGGGGGAGAGTAGTCTGGATCTTTCCAACAAACTTAATCGCTAGTCTATCGCGTTCTAATTTAAAGGTACTTCTCTCCGCATTCGCAGGAGTAATATCTCTCGAAGTTGCAAAGGTAAAGTCAAGAGCACGCGCCGCGTAAGATCCGAGTCACCAATTAAAACTGCTTGAACTGGCGGCGAGTACAATTAATTAACGTGTCGGCAGTCGATGTCGGCAGCCGTGGCTCTAATGATACCAAGAGACCTCGCAGCCGACGGAAACAGAGAAACAGGCGCGCTTATAAGCCCAAGATAGGAATTAGAGCCGTTCACGAGCTCGGGCATGCGAACCGCCCACCGCCTCTTTTTTTCGCTACCGTCTTTGCGACCATGCAAACAGCATCCATGCTTGGCGATCATTATAATTAAATGCGACCGTCTCTCGCGAGAGCAGGTGTCGATCTAACGATTATAAAATCGCCATTCGAGAACGCAGTGGCGGCGGTGGCACGAAAAATTGGAAAAAAATCGGCTGGACACGCCGATCAGAGTGTTGCATGCTGATCGCGCGTGTTTATCGGTTTTCCTTCCTGCAAGAAGGCGCGCCTGCTGACTGGCTACTCGGTCATTACGTAGCGTAAACGCGAGGTTTGCTTATTATACGAATTCGCGACGGAGTGGTTTTTTCTTTCATCGAAACATCACGCACACGCCGCGTACGCACTTCCCGTGTTTGATCGCCGCATTCCTGCAAGCGCGGCCGCGAGTCGAAACGTCTTCAACTCGAGGACATTATTTTTGCATCGGAAATTATCATTTTCTTCTCTATTGCAGAATAAAAATAGAAAACTGAATAATAAATCTAATGGGATATTTGGAAAAATAAGAATCGTTCAAAGCAATAAACATTTTCGCTTTTAATATTCTCTCTAGTATAATAATGATCCATTTATAAACATGCATAAAAAAACATTTTTGTATTAAAAGTGAAAATTGTTACATCGAATTTACATCGAAAAAAAATTTTCTAAATCTAAGTAATTTTTTTTTCTTGAGTGAAAGTAAACATATGTTACTTTTATTACAAATAACATATATTTACATTTAGTAAATATTTACTTGCAGTAAAAAAATATTTACTTGAAACTATTCAAGAAAAAATTACTTAGATTTAGAAAATTTTTTCTTTAGTGTAGAAAGAATTTGTGAGTAAATAAAGGAATGTATAAATTAACAAATAATTACATTATTTAACATTATTTAACATTCCAATCGTTTTAAGTACGTGCGGAAATGGTAAATTATGATCAAATTTTAAGCGTGATTCAAATCGATCGATGGAATGAGCGTCGAAATGCTTTACGGAAACCTGATATCGTATCGAAATGCATGGCCCATACTTTATTCAAACGCCTTAGCGTTTACTAATGTTTCCTACGACAAAGGCATAAAATCGCGAGTAGCCACGTATATTATGCAAGAACGAGATCTGTGCGGCGCGCGAGCAAGACTGATAACGCGACGGGCGAGGAAAAATGAGAATGCAGAGCGGGTTGTTTTTACATTCACGTGCGCGTCGTAGCGAGACGGTGAAATTACAGATGCTGAGCAGAAAACGTGTTTGAACAAAATATGTGCCTGGTCATTATCAGAAAATCGCCTCAATGATGAACATTTTTTCTCAAAATATTTTTAATCGAATAAATTTTGATATATTTTCGATATTTCATTATGAATACTTTGACAATTAAACTTGAAATTTTAGCTGTGATTGTCATATATAACCAAAAGGAAAAACGAGTTCTTTCATGTTAATGTTTCTAAAATTTAGTTCATCCAAAATTATCATTTAAGTCCTTTTTAAAGTAATGCATTCAACTTTTGTTAAAAGTTTAATTTCACGTTCATCAAAAAATATTTTATTGAAATAGTTATCAGTGGTGTAATCATTCTAATATGTGTATGTATGTAAACAATAAAAAGAAGACAGGAAACTTGAATTAAAAAAGAATGATCAGAAGAGAAATTCTCTATGTAGCCGATTTTTGCGACTTTTTAATGATATTATACAATACTCTTTCTTATCTGTATCAAATATCATTATCATTATATAAATGATTGTTATTGATCAAATTCTCATATTAAAAATTAAATATT
>Ga0157364_1000656_pt1 | contig 25321 bp, 6 predicted proteins | sample AttsexASBM2_FD_111476 | JGI IMG/M metagenome (GOLD analysis project Ga0157364, IMG submission 111476) | Fungus gardens microbial communities from leaf cutter ant in Ribeirão Preto, State of São Paulo, Brazil - Atta sexdens ASBM2 | ecosystem: Host-associated > Fungi > Mycelium > Unclassified ... | reverse complement strand
TTTGGAAAATATATCTATATATATATATAAAAGTGGCGTGTAGATATATATCTCACATAAATTTATTTAAAAAGATACACACATATATATATATATATATATATATATATATATATATATATATACAGTGAGAAAGGTATTCGTTAGGAAGGAAATTTATTATAAAAAGAGTCTTATTTGTAGAAAATAAACATTAATTAGCAATTTTATACAATAAATACATCCTGTTCTAACATAAATAAACATATGTATTCTTGATTTTAAAAACTAAATTTCTTATTTGTACGAATACTTTTTGAGCATTCAAACAATACAATTTTTTATTTTCGCTTATCTTTCAGATGATATATTTTATATAATTAATATACATTTTTTTTATATGTCATTTTAAGAAACATACAGTCTATTTTATTCTTTATAAACAAATTGTTAATTATTCAACAAGAAATGATCGTCAATTAAACATCGAATTAATGTTGATGTCAAATTAATATTGAAATCATCGTATTTATCGATTCGACATCAATTCGATGACTTATTTCTCGCTGGATAATATTTATTTTTTAAAAATAAAGTTTTTTTAAAAAATATTTTCTCTTTCTATGAATATTTTTTCACTACTTTTTATTCCAACATCTGACTTTGACCATAAGTGAACTTCTCTTACTTAACTGATTTATTTTGTGACTTGTTTCTAACTTATTGTTTTATGTTTGTGTTAAAAACGGTCCACTCTTATAATTTTGTTGAATTTTTAACATAATATCTGAGTGCAAACTACTTAATGATTGTGTTATAATCCTGATTTTATTTTCATTCAAGTCCCAATCGCTCGTTCCTCGATTCTGCGTCGAGTTTTGCATTACGACGTTTCATTTGACTCGATTCCCGATGCCGAAAAATTCAATATTTTCAACTTCCTTGCTTGAGATTTGAAAGCAATCAAGTTTTCTTAGTGGTTTTGGTATCGATCGTTATGTTTACTAAAGAGAACCGGTAATACTCCGAGAACGCTCTTTGTAAAGGAAAACATAATAAGAAATCTGTATAAACATGAATTCGACGGCTGTAATTACATTTACATGATAGTCACGCGTGCGATAGCTCACAAATGGGCTTTAGAATATTTGTTTTTGTTATTTGTAAAAACTTGAATTAGGCGTTTATCAATTTCTTTGCATTCAGTTTCTTATTGATAAATATATTCTAACTACATTCTTATAGATATTCTAATTTGCCATATCAATTGCCATATCAAATTTCTCTTTCATTACAAATTATCACGTTGAAATACGTAGAAACTTAATTTACATAATAAATATAAATGTAAATGATACATTCGCTTTTATATTTCTTATCAGTATTAAAATATTCCTAGTATTCTATTTTATGACAGTGAGTTTCTTTTTCGTTTGAAACTATTGCGTTGAGAAACGTAGAAAAAATATATAAGATGTTACATACAAAATATTATTATCCAATAATAAAATATTGTTATTATCCAGCTTAATTTGCCATAGCAAATTATGCACTCGGAAAAGATATCTATTTTACTGTTTTCTATAAATCTACTATTTAAGTCTCGTTATTCTAATTATTCTATTGTATATTGAACGTTTAAAGTATCTATATTAACAGCATTAATGATGAGGAACAAAAGCCAACCGACCAGATGCAATGGTCGATATCGAAATATGCGACGTTCAAATTGATAAGTAGGATTGTGATAAAAGAGGTTTTATCGACGATGTGATTCAGATATGAGTGATACTATCAATAGGGAAGCCTCGAAGAGTTCGGATACCCCGGAACGACAAGATCCCGTGGATCATACATCCGTTAATCATTCCGATAAAAAATCTCTATTCTCCGTAATGAAACAGAAGGTGAGAATATAATATTTAAGGTTTCGACAGAAGGAAGTCGAAAGATAATACATGTTTGAAGAGAAGAATCCATATATTTTGCTGGTCTAAGCAACAGTTCTATTTTCAATCACTTCGTCAACAGATTCGGTTGTTATTATATCCTTGTAGGCGCATAATATTATTTAATATTTTAAGCATATCTTTAGAATATTAAATGTATATTTAGTATTCTAAGATGCTTAAAATATTAATATAATATTATGTGCCTATTGGGATATGAAGCGATTTATATTGCAATATAGTTCAAGAATATAGTTCAATATAATTCAATAGAATATAGTGCAATATAGTTCAAGAATAAGTTATCTATTATTTTTTGTCTCTCATATCCCATTAAACATTTGACATGTAATACTTGTATTATTCGGTATCTATTGCACTTTTAAAATAAGTGTAAATATATATAAAGCTGACTTCCTGAAAGTTTTATAGATAAAGGTCTAATTATATTTGAAGAATTTATTAATTAAATTTTTTTTATTAATTAAATGGTTAATTAATGGAGAGAGATATGAATCTTAGAACATCCTACATACTGACTTAATTTTTTTATCATATTCTGTTACATAATACAAGTTTTCCATACTTATATAGAATGATTTTGCTGAAGAAATTTTCAAATCTATATCTATAATTTAGCTACATGGAAAAAATGTTATGGTTGCCACAATTGAAAATAATTAATGATATTTTCCACCCATCGATAGAATTTATAAGTTATAAGAACTGTAGTTTTTTTATTTATTACTGTAGTGCGATTGTTGTATAACTGTATTATAGTTTTTATAATCAAATTATGTCGATGAACGAAAAATATCATTAATTATTCTCGGTTGTGGCAACCATAACATTTCCTTTCGTGTAGCTAAATTTAAGATACTTCAATAAAATCATTGTTTCCGTGTACAATCGCATTAATTGTGGAAACTTTGAATTCATAAATGTCCAGTGACAAAATAAAATGTATCTTGAGTGACCAGACAATTATATAAGCCGATTAATAAAATATTAATTGAACAATTTAATCGGCTTTGCAACATGATGGAGGAGGGGCGAAATATGTATCTTACCTTCAGGAGGAAACATCGTCTAATGAACACAATGCACAGATTAGATCGAAGTTGCCCACCTTTCATAATCCTTTGAAGCGTTTTATGAAATCGAAGAGTGAGAGGGAATCCGATTCCGAAGCGAGGAACGTGAATTACTGCGAAATTCGTCCGCATGTCCTCGAGAAAATCGACGAACTTGTGAATGTTGACAGTGGTAAAAAAATATCACGTTTGATATCAACGAAAAAAAATATATATCTTTTTCAAATTTTCTCTAAAGGAGTTTATATTTTAGAGTATTATATAAAAAATATTCCTTTTACATTCTCTCTTCGTCAGCATCCACGCTGAATGAACAAAATACGGAAAAGAGCAATACCTCGAATTATCAGTTCGAGCATCATCCTATGGATGCTGCAAGGACGCGCGAATCTCACCAAGACCTCGCCAGTTATTTGTCCGAAGTCGACCCCGCTGAACCCTCGACCTCCGCTACGAACACTATCGTCCTCTCCGCGAGTACCTTCGATCGTGATCTTGAGAGAACGGAACCGAGTAAGACCTTACAGAATTCAACTATTGATGCCGGTTTATTTATAAGATAGATATACATAGAACGATGCACATAAAATATTGGCGCTCGTGATATTTTTAGAAATGATTCTGAATAAGCTTATCCTAATTTAAATTTGCCTGGAATATATCGATGGATGTTTCAATTTATTATGACTATGAATCAAGAATTATAAAAGATATTCTCAAATTTTAATTTAATTTGATTTAAAAATCTTCTTTTAGACGCGTATAGTATATTTAATATCAATTATAAATCCAATTACAAATATATTCGACATTCATCAAGTCAATTATAAAAAAATGTTTTCAGTTTTTTTTTCTATTTAAATTGATTTAAAAGGCTTTTTTTAAATGCGCGATATATTTAATAAATTACAATTTCTTTAGATACTTTATGGTAGAGTTATTTTTTTTTATTTATTAATTGAAAAATAATAATACATCTCGTCTGAAATAGTTTGCAATATTTTGAAATATTCTTCTATACATCTTTACGTTAAATCGATAAATGTTAGAATCAAATAGCTTTTAGCATGTGGTGGGAAACGTTGCAATGTCTTACTTTCGTCCCTTTTCCCTGACGATGCGCATGTTGCAGACGAAAATCTACAGAGCACAACAATGACATCGACAACTTCTACATCGTTCGGAAGCGAAATAACTGATACCATCTCAAATTCCATGAACACCGAGGAAATGTCAGATATAGATTTCACGGACACGTTGCAACGTACCATTGTCGCGGTCGCTCCAATAGGACAGACATTTTCTGCACAATTAGGGTATTGCTAATTTCTCATTTTATCTTGTATTTGAAAGAAGAATAGCATTTTCTCAGTAGAAATTTCGGCTTTTAATTGACATAAAGAAATTGGAATCATTCTTTGTTACTTTTAGAATTTCGAGAGCATTTAAAGATTTTAAACTCTAAATTTTTTCTATGTATTCTATAAGATACATCTGCGTTTTTTTTTTAATTAACTAGATTTTTATCAACGCCTTAATCTTTATCGTTTACATTAACCTGGCAATACGGAATATTTTTTAATTCTTTTCAGCATAGGGATCTTCGAGTAAAGAGCAAGTACAGAGCAAATTTTTTTATTATTCTGGATTATATAAAAATCTAAAAAATTCAGATATACTTGTCAAATATCAACGAGTTTTTACCAATATAGAAATCAGATTGTATTTTATTTACTTTTTTGAAGATTTAAATTTACCAGAATTCACAATCAAAATATTAACATTAAGACTCATTTCGTCGATGGAAGGCTATATCTCTATATGCAAATTTTCTTTATTTATCGCCCAGACTTGAAGTCAAATTCACTCGGTATTGGTAGCTGAGGGCATAAATATCGAATTCGCAAGAGCGCATAGATGCAGCGTTGCGGTTCGAATCCGCAAGCTCGTTCGCGTGCTAACCGCGTTAAAAAGCAGTAACGGTATCGCCATTGCGGTCGGTTTACATTCGACTAACACGTTGGCGACATCCAATGCTCGCCGGAAACGGTCTCGACTGGTTGATTAGCTTGATCTTTATAGGCCCGTAAATGATACAGACGAATAAACTATCGAGAATGAGATGCGTTGCTTAAGAATTGCACCCGCACTTTGAGAGGAATATCATTTTCTAATACATATCTGAAATCAAAATTGCTTATTACTACGCTTATTATTACGCACGTTAGTAGTATCTAATATTAATAGTAATATCTAATATTATTAAGAGTATTGATACAAATGCGGATCAAGCCTTCAATTTGTGTTAAGCCTTGTATTCGTTCTAGTCTTACTAGAAATCGATCCAAAATCTCGGACAAAAAAAGAATTAACAATTACAAATCATATTTGAACAATTTGGTCACATGACCAATGCGATTGGTCAATTCTTTCTCCATCTGAGATCTCGGACTGATTTCTAGCACCAATTAACAAGGTTTAAGATTTGCCTTAAATAGAAGAAATACTATATACTTAAAATATACTTACACATATACGAGTGATAATATTGTATTAGTCCACCTTTAACTCAATTTTGCAACTTTTTAAAATAGATGTAAAAGTTTACAAGATACATTAAATGTCTACATTATGTAACTTTTTTTCGAAATAACATATTACGTCCTAAGAATATTTATCGGAGAATATGGAACGTTTTATTTTAGTCTTTGCAAAGATACACACATTCAGTGAACTAATTTGTTCAGATATGTTAAAGTGATATCTCTAAGTATATATCTCATCTGCGGATTCGAATTGCAACGAATTCTGCGCGGGGTGTAGGACTGCACTTTCACGGTTTTGCGTTCTGCTCACTGGATCGTACGGAGATTCTATTTGATTACAAGCTGTACTATATGCGAGTGGCGGTTACGTCTCTCGGCGTGACTCATTCGCTTCGTATACATGCGTGTACACGAGAGCATGCTTGAATCTATCGATCACTTCGTTTGAGAAAGTTGCGTGAAGTAACGCGCGTATTGAAACATTACTATACTTTTGCTGTAAAATATCAAATCATCCATCCGCCGATATCAGTAATTTCTATTCCGTGCAAAGTCTTTTATTGTGCTCTTATCTTCTCGGTAACATGTTATTTATTTTTCATTGCTCAGCATAAAGTTTTTAGAGAGGATCCTTATTTCATTATTTATAAAATTTTTTTTTTTAATACAAACTTTCGGTAATTTTTTATAGCAAATTTTCAAATAACTTTACAAAAAGGATAATTTAAAAAAATATCTAAAAATTTAGTTACAGATTCAAAAATAATTTTGTTAGATCATTAAAGTAAAGTAATTTTGTATCTAAAAGGCTTGTTGCTATTAGATAAGAACGTTACTTTTTACAACATTGTTCATTACGTTTGAATGTCTTACTTAATTATTTTAATAATCCATTTTAATAATCTTTAGATGTTTCGGCAAAATTATTCTTTTCATATATATTTAATAGATCAAACTGCATTTAATAGTATTTATTTTGCAGTCTAGTCTATTTTTAATTTTATAGTTTATATATAATGTTTCTGTTATTTCGAATAGGAACATATAAGGATAAGTAGATTACAAGGCAATTATTTTCGATCTACTGCTACCTTCTGTTCAATATCTTCTCAGCTACCGACTTAAAGAAACACAATCTGATATCTGATGATGATTAATAACTTGCGATGACAATATCAGACAAAGCAATCCAGCTGTATGAAGAGAAGACTTTCTCTACGCGATATAGATAGGAATTCGAGCAAATTTCTCTTTTCGAGCTTTAGTGCGGTTTACTTCTCATGAAACCATCTTCTGTCCACCGCAGATTCTCTCTAATGAAAGCTTAAATTGCACTTTGCCGCGAAATAACTTCAGTGATTTGTCGGCAGGCAGGTGCATCCTGGCACCGAATATGGATTCGGGACATCGTACCATGGAGCGATCGATCGGCTTATGTTAATATACAGGGTGTTTCTGAATTACATTGTCCAGAAGAAAATTTTTATTCGCCAACTTTTTTATCAATTTTAAAATTAATATCGTCTTATAAAGGCAAGACTAAACGTTTATTATATTTTACTTTTTGCATTTATTTTTAACGTTGATGAAAAATTAATAAAAATTTAAATGAGAATACTATTAAAATAGCAATTAGTTTGAACGATCATTTTGTGATTTATTTTTGAAAATTAATTTACGATAAAGTCTTTGCCTTTGTAGTCGCATAATTGATCGAAATTTTTTAAGGAAGAATTTATGAAAAAAAAAGAAGGAAGAAAGAGCTCAGATATTTACATATATAATCTATGTAGATATAAAACGTGCGAAATACGCACGGTAAAGACGAACCACTCCGTATACTGGTACAAACGACTGTGGCGTGCCGACAAACTTTGAAAATTTTCGATCGCGAGTAAACGAGGAATTAGTCGTCGTTTCGCAGTTCCTTCCAATACCGCCGATTGACTCCAGCAACGATTCCACGAGCCGATAATTTTGGTGAACAGTCGCCGGATGTCACGCGGCTCTGTTTCAGAGAATAAATTGAAATGTCTGTACACAGGCAGGTTCATGTTTGTGAAAATTTATTCAAAGTAAACCGCAATGGATCATGTTAAATGAATGAGCAAGAATTTCGACATTAATCTCCGTTTAAGCAATATCCATTAATTCTTACTGATCTCCCGACCTTGTATAAAATTCCTCGTTCGCCGCGAAACGAGTATGAGTCACGGTGCAAGAATCATTTTATATCGGACGATAATAAAATTAACGAAGGCGCGCGTGCAGTAGTTAATGATATAAGGGATATCGCGATATAAAGGCATGGATATTATTTTGCGTTATTAATCGGTAGAAAATATGAACATACGGGTGAGATTACGTGCACGTTGAATATATCATCGGGTTCAATCACCCGTGTGTTTCGTGGGCGTCTCCTAATGTGGTTTCTGATAGGAACGCGTGCGTGCGTGCGTGCGTGCGTGTATGTGTATGCGTGCGCGTGAGTAAGTTCGCGCGATAGCGTCTTACTTATTGCTTTAGAAAGTAAAAGTCGTCGTCCTACGATGCACCACGTGCACGCAACACGACGTATGCGATGTGAGGATGTTCCTCGTGAAACCACGCTTCTGCATGTACACACGAATATTCATCGACTCGTTTTCTCTGTCGATCCTCCTTCAGCCACATTTCGAGATAATATACTTAAATTATACGTAAGATTACAAGTAATTTAAAGATAATTATTTTTAAAGTCACAATATTGCTGTGCAGTTGGAGAGGGTTAGATAACGCCATCATTTTTAAGCTTAAAATAAACTTCCAAGTTTTATCATTGTTTAATTTCTCGTTTATGACTAACACTGTAAAAAATTCAGACAAAAGCTGAAGTTTTCTTAGTCACATTGTCTGAATTTTCGAATAGAATATTGTCTGAATTTTTACTCATAGTCGTATCAATTTCTAGCCACATTTCTCTGAATTTCGAGCTATAGTATCTAAATATTTCTGATCTCAATATCTAAATATTCAGATATTGTCTGAATTCTAGAAAGTCAGAGAAATATAACTAGAAATTGATACAACTATGGCTAAAAATTTAAACAATGTTCTATTCGAAAATTCAGACAATATACCTGTAAGAAATCGTCAGCTCTTGTCCAAATTTGTTACAGTGAATTTAAAAACAAAAATTTGCGTAATTTATGTTTTACATTTTTTAAGTAGAATTAAAAAAATATTTCTTTTAGTTAAATTTTCTTTTATATAAAGCCTAATTATTTGACTAATATTCTCCCTACTATTTTTACAAAAAATAAAGCAAAAAATAAATTAATAATAATCGACTCTTATAATCTTAATCTCTAGAAATGAAATCATCAACGTGTCCGAGACAGAGTCAAGAACGCGCGATCAAAGAATAGGTCGGGACGATCCACGACAATTTTACAACAGTACGTTACGCATGGTGGTGATTCGCAAGCCGATATGTCCGCAAAACGACGAGCCCAGTATATATTGAAATTATCGAATGTTGTAATTATCATTGTGATCGTATATATCATGATCAGCACACTGTTAAAAAAAAAAAAAATCTGTTTTTTCGTAAAAGTCATACAGATTAATGATCTTTGTCGATAAGAACTTTGCAAATAAAATTTTCGCATAAATACATGTCGTTCATTTTTGAGGGCACTGTAGAGAGAATGGGATCATTCGATTATGCAAGAGACAAGTAACTTGTCGTTTCACCTCTCGAATCCCTTCAAATTCATTGCACGTTTTACACGTTACACCGTCCGCACGAACTGTCTCTTCCACTTACATGTAAAAGGACTGAACTCGACATTTCTCGCGCGAAACACGTGCGCGAAATGCACGTTCATTGCACTAAGCACTAAGTCAACACGAGTTGCCGCGCAATCGATAAGAAAAGTGTTTTCTCGCAAATATTTAAGATTACATACCTCACTGTCGGAGCGCATCTCCACGCGATGCTGCATAACTAATAATTTACGTCAGCTTCCTTTCGTTATCCTGCAAAACGTGAAAGTCTTCTCATTACGATGATTTGCCTGAAAATTATGCTTGTTATGAAAACCGTTATCCACATCATGTCAGTTTTTAGGATAAATAGACTCGTAATTATACTTTTGTCTATATCGATAAATCTTGATCAAAGATTTCTATGAAACATTTTTCTTTGAAACATTTTTCAAGGCGAATTTATAATGTATAGATTAACGACGGCACGGTCTATTTCGATTGGTTGATCTCGATAGTATATTGAATGTCGATTTCTCTTAAAAGCGTACATAGACGTATTAGAACAATAGTGTGCTCACTGACGTTGGTGTTATTAAGCACAATTATATGTGGTTAGCGCAATCAGCGTATGCAGTGAGGTGTAACATTTATAATTAACCTACGACTAACTGCGCATGCGTGTGTGCCGTGAATGTAATCAACAATTTGCAACCGGAAGTAAAGAAGTTAATTAAGATGCATTTTTGCTCTTTTTTTTCCTCATTTACTCACTTAATTAACATTGATATGTTTGCCGTAGTATTATTTTATAAAAATAAAATTGAAATATTTTAACCCCTTGCTTGTTATTTATTATTGTCCATTATAAATAAATTAAGTTTTTCACGAATGTTAAAGTTATAATTGCGTTTTTAAACTTACTTAAAATTTTATTTACCTACACACGAATATTTTTACTTTCAAAGATATTCAGGATATTTGGATTTTATTCGTTTTTACGAGTATTTATGTTTTATGTAAAGATTTTATTATACTGCACATATGACAAGAGAAAGGATGTTTAGATCTGAAACAAGTATAATAGAGGTAATGATTTAGTAGCATCGAACAATTCGTCATAGAAAGAGAGAGGGGGGGGAGAGAGAGAGAGAGTTCGAATGAACGCGTGAACATTAGATACTCGTATATATCTGATGTTAGAAAGCGAGTTACGCGAGCGCGTACACCTTTGTTCGCGTTCATTATCCATGTGGTGATTCGTCGGTAATTTCATTTTTTTTACCTAAGTACTTATCCGTTTACATAAACGTGCACGGCGCCGAGAGAAGCATGGAGACAATGACTGAGATATTTCAGTTTTGACGGCGTAGTTGGCGTTGCAACGACTTACGTGTTATTGCGAAACGCGATTATATAATTCGTAGTTTAGTTATTTGTTCAACGGAAAAATATTAATTTTTTGATTAAAAAAAAATTAACGTTATAAATAATCTCCGATTTTGTGATTTGGAGATTGACGTGATTAGTTATTAAGAGAATCGTACAAAGTAAGGTGGGGTAAAGTAAAGTGGAGTTAGTTGTGACATAAATTCATCAATCATTGTATTAAGCATAGTAATTTCTTTGTATTACCTTATGCAAAATATAGACGATATATATTTTAGTTATTTAAATATTTGCATTTGCTCTATTAACTCCGCTCTACCACTGTTAAAATAAAATTTTAATTCTGTTTGAATCTTTTTATACATGTGAAGGATAGTAACACTATTCAGGATTACTTTGAATAGAACTCTTTGTTGCTCCTTTAAACCAGCCAATTATCTAATTTGCAATTTACTTCGAATAAATGATCGAAATTATTCTATACAGTTACATTCACTGTACCGATCAAGTTGAAGGGAGGTTTATACGATCAATGATACTTGTTTCGTAACCAAATGATTTGACATAATTATGCGTTCGTTGTATGTTCTCTACCGTCATACAGTTTGCAATAAAATGGCGTTAAATGGTAATACTGCGGTTGTTACGTAGCAGTGGCCATTGTTCTCGCAGAAAACAAGTTCCTGACATTGAAAATGATTCACGTGTCGACAGCATGTAGCTTGATCCATTTTTTTTTTTCGCATGATGTTAAACATAATCGTGATAGTATGATTTTAATTTCAATGATGAGACATTTTGGCATTTAATTATTACAATGACTATTATTTGTGACATCATCATAAAATAATACACGAAGATGCAATTTATATAATATATAATAATAATATTAATTATTTGGGTTGTCCGGAAAGGATAACGGAAAGGATATAATTCGTGCCGATTAACCTACATAATTTAATAAATGTAACTAAAATTTAAACTTTCTGCGTTTCAATTTTCCTTCAACATCGGCACGAACTTTCCGGACGACCCAATATTTAGAGAGTATTATAATATTTATTTTCTAAATCTCGTATATAGTGTTTTATATATTAGAGTGATTGCAATACAGGCACTCTAAAATTTTTACTTTAATTCGAGTGTAAACGCGGGCATATAAGTTGAGAGAATTTTTTAAACGTCAAATTTTTAAAACGTGTAAACTCGCATGTTTTCTTTTAAAAAAACATCGTTTCGTAATCTTGAAATATATAAAATATGCAGCAAATTAAGATTTTTATCCAATATGTCAAATAAAAGTATAAAATAATTCTTAAAATAACAGTAATTTCTCAGCTGTCAAAAATCATTGCGTATTTAATTGAGATCAATTGAGAAATATATCATTATTTCAGGAATGAATTAAGTATTTTATATTTCTATGACATATCGGACAGATGTCTCACTTTGTCTGTCTTGTATATTTTACATGTTTCAGGATTACGAAATTATTTTTCAAAAGAAAACTAAATAGTGAAGCTGTACGTAGCAATTAATTTATTGCATGTCATTTCTTGTCTCTGACATCACATAGCTAATTTAAAACCTTGAACTTTAAAAACGGAAAAAATTAGGATGTTACTTTTATATGCATGTTCTAGGTTCTTCCTAGAAAATTGTAATTCTCTAAGTTTTTAAGTTTGAATATATCCCATTTATTCTTGCGTATAGATACTTTAAACATATAAAAGAGTTTTCAATTCTGTATATCTAATTTGAAGAACTTTCTAATTTCGATCATTTCTGTTAATTATTTTAAATAATCCTCCAAAATAATTCTCAGATAAATAATATTGAAATATATCAAAATGTAAATTTGTTGCTAACTCGAATATTTATACTCGAAAAATAATTAGTTTATTTCGGTCACGTTGGCACCATACTCTAAGTTAATCCATATTCGAGATATTCAAGTGCAAGACATGATTTTTGACACCAAAATGTTCCTCAGGCAGCAATGATTGAGCAAAGTTCGGACTATAGATGTAGCAACAAATTAAATAGCATTAAATTTTTCAATTTATATTTTTCAATTTATACGTTAAAATATTTGACACTATTGTTGTATCTTTGTCGGAGTCAAACACTTCGCAGTTGCAGCTCACGACGACTGCAGAATGTACGCATAGTAAAGTAATGTTTATTGGTAGAAGCCCAGGAGGTTTCACCGCTTTCAACAGTATGTCTGCTGTATATAAGAATGGTTTGCATTTCACCAGAGAAACTCTTGCAAGGAACGAGTCGACGAAATCGTCTTACATTCGCTTTCTATCTTTCTTGATGGCTTTGTCCTTGCTCGCCGCACGCCCTTCGTTTGTATGGATGCTTCTTTTTTCCGAGAGGGATTGTCGCCGTCTTGGAGCAACATGATCTTGTGCCATGTGGTTTACAGATGAAAGTATACCTTTTCTCGCCTCTTATATGTAATATCGGCTTTTTCTTTTCTAGTATCATATCATTATTCTTCTTTTCTAATGTCATTTTACATGTTTAACCTTTCTCAGAGAGAGGATCCTCCCACACATCTAAATAATCATAATATTTGTAGGAAAATATTTTACATTCTTGATCAGAGCATGTAACATTTGTATCAATATCAATAGGTAAATCGTGAAAATGTATTAAATATACAATACAGTTAACGTGTTGACATAATAATAGAGAAAGGAGAGAGTTTTAGTTTTGTTGATAAAATTCTTCGCATTCATTAAGAAGAAGCTGCACAAATTACAGCAAATTTCTTTTATTGCCTGTTTCTCGGTTTGTCTCGTTCAATAGAGAAATTGAATCGCAGTTGGAAAATTTATCATCAGAAAGTTTTAATGATTCTTTCCGAATTGCTTCTTTTCTCACAAGAAAACGAGAGTATGTTTCTAAATTCGCGATTAAGACTGTTATGAAAGAGCAATCTGATCATGATGATCCTGAGTGCGTGTATAGATCGAGTTTTAATACTCTATAAAGAATTTATATGCCCGTTTATGACATGAATCATGTTTGATTTTCTTCGAAAATTCATTATCGATGACCTCCCATGTAGCGATGAGTTAAGACCTGAACGCGAACGTTATACATTTATTAATTAATGAATTTGCATTGTGTATATTTGTTGTATAAATACGGAAGCACAACAGATATTGCCATATTAATTCATGCCAGTCTGTATAGAAAATTTTTATAGATAATAAATTATACGTTATGAGCGAGTGATTTTTTAAAATGTTTTTACTTTTGTCTTATTATTTATCGAGCTGTAGAAATATTTATAGAAAAAAAATATTTACAATGAAAATATATTAAATATAATGAATATATTAATAATAATAAAAAATGAATTTTACGTACATAAAATTTATACTTGCTTTTTGAAAGAAACTTACATTTCTACTTACTTTCTATGGAAGGAATTACATTGTACTATTTTTGCCGTTTTTATCTGATGTAGATTAATTAAAAAAGACATTTATGAAGAGTTTGACTTTTATGTAGCAATTAATTCAAAAGTTTGGCGCTTACCTTGAAGTCTTTGAATATACAAGTTTAATTTTATTAAAGTAAGCTTATCAAGTATATATCTGACGCAGAATCTCGTTCTTTTTTTGCTACGATTAAGAAATTTCCGCTTATGAAATTGAGACTCGAGATCACAATAATTAAATCTCTTTTCGTCGAGTATCGTCGCGGAGAAGAAAGTAGAAGTAGGCCTTTCAAGTGCTTTAAATAAAATTACGCCACTTTTATGGAATATTCCTAGTTACATACATACGGTCATGTGTTAAATTTTATTTAATTTATTTTTTGCAACGCGTGCGACTATAACCGCGATGGTTAAGTATACTTTCTCTGTGTAATGGGTGACCATTACTTTAATGGAAATTATTGCTACATCATATGTAACTGATCTCAGTGATTCTTGATTACAGTATGTTCTAAAAATGTAGTTGTTGCTAACTACAGACATCCACTAATTGATGTTCTGTTAAGTATTACAAGATAAAACGTACATATTGTTACACATTCCTGATATAGCTCATGTCGAACCTTTTTCTCCGTAAATATTCATAATTATTCAATTTTTAATATTATATATATTTTAGATAAAAAGAAATATTTATAATTATTTGGACTCAATTTTAAAATTAATATTATAACATCTGAAATAGAATAAAAAATGCTTTTTTATTGCTTTTTTATTGTTTATTACGTCTTTAAACATTTTATGTTTGTCAGAATATGATTTTTCATATTAACTATTTGTTACAATAAATATTCTTTCTAAAAAATTATGTTTTATCGATGAATTCATGGATGAAGTCATTTTAAGAGACGAATTTTCGACATGCTAATTTAATGCTCTACATTCTACATGAACGTCTCTACGTTTTCACTGCACTTATAGAAACGTAGATCTCTCTTTCTCCGATCTTTTTGCTCGTAAAAGTTCACACTTGATCACGAGTTTAGTTTTATTATCTTTCTCTACTATAAATCGATTTTATACGTACTCGCCGATATATCCTATCAACACGAAATAGATCTACCATATCGATATGCGTATTAGTCCTAAATTAAATCATCTAAAATTTTCCGAAGAATTTTCTGATCTTACAGTACATCGATCGCGAAGCATTTCGTAATATTTCGATCACATAAAATATTCAACTCGCTTGTCGAACCCAACGTAACTCGGATCGGTGACAAGTTCCTTCTTGTGACATGAAGCTTCAGCAATAATATGTGTGTCAGCATGTTAACTATACGTTCATCCAATGTGTCATGCGACCCGTTTTCTTGTTTTTCAGAAGCTACTTTTAGCAAATCATTCTTGCGAGTATTATATCCACGGAATTACGGAAGTCATTGCGCGTTCAAGGTTACCCACAATTTTAATTTATATTATAGATATTAAATGAATTCTTGATCTTAATTCGCATGTCACTTGTAACCATGCAATACACAAAAAGTGTGTTATACTTTTCGAAAAATCGAGTAGTTATCGAGAAAAAAACCAAACGAGTTTTTTTTTTCCCCCAAAAAACTGCTCCTTCACGCTCTGTCGATCATCCTTGATTTCAACGGTAAAATCACAGAAGGAAAAAAAAAGCTCTTTTTCTACGAGTAAATCCGTGGACCATTGGCCTTTATTCGTTTCGCGTCGTTTCTCGGAGTTCTAAAGAACGCAGGTGAATGTCGAGCGATCTCCGATCCGGCGAGTGGTGAACCAGACCAGCGCTTTCGCATTAACGAGAACCCTCGGATCTGCGCACGGCGCGAACTATACTATTAATTCACTCGCATTGCCATGACGCGCCGTGTTGCGATACGAGTAGATTTATCGTTCGACGATAACCGGCAGCAAATGCGGAATGCGCGTTCACGACCAAATCGAAAAGCCGGCAAGCCGATAAATCGCGGTTAATAACGGTGAACAGGCCTCGCGCGTGTAAGGTCGGCGCTGTCTCGAAACGCTTTCGATCTTACGATTAGTAGTGCGACCCTATACCGATAGCAACTCGTGAATTGTGACCAAATTGAATAATACCGCCAGCTCAACGTAGCTACGCCAAGGAACGTCACGCGGATTATTAATCGCGCGTGTATTGCATGCGAGCCGCGTGCAATAATTTCTAATTAAATCACGGAGGTCAAGGTGCACTGTTGACCCGCGAACATAAAATCCGAATCGGAAAGAACAACTTTTTAATTCACATGTACAAAGTTCATAGCTTAATTGCTACGTTGGATGAAATTAATCGCACTTTTTTATTTTATAGTTGATTTTTCTTGATGTTTTCCTCTTTTTAGATTCAATGAACGTTGATGTTCATTGAGAGAAAAAAAATGATTGCAATTATCATAATTTAAGTATAATTTGTCATTTTCGATGTCAATTATATATTTTTTCAATTATATATTTTTTTTGGTACTGCAAATTTTTTGCAAATATAATCATTATTACTAACATTGTAGCTGTACTAATTATAAAAATTGAACTTCTAATCACAGTTATTTTCTCATGCAATTATAATCACAAATAGCAAGCGCTTTTCTTTTACTGTATTGCATCAATCTATCGATCGTTTTCTACTTTTTCTTTTTCTCTGGTGTGTAGTTCGCTGTCTTTTAAATATCCATTTTGAGATGATTGAACGGTCGTTCTTGCAATATCTATAATCTGCATTGAACGCGGAAGTTCGTTTAGCACCATTATACGTCAATCTGCCATTCAACGGAACTGGTTCTGTCGTCGGACAAGATCAAGGCTCGATTGCTGGCGATCTATCTCGAATGCGTGTCAACGGCGATCAGCGATTGACCGATCTCAGCTTGGATATATTTTTTCGTTCTCGCATGGAGTAGCGGTTAATGCTAGATCCACACGCAATTCATGCATTCCTGAAGTCTAACGCATCGACACCTTACATGTCTTCTAACCAACATAATGGGATTTTATAGATGACTCGTAACTAGTGATCATCTTATTGTATGTTGCGAATATTTCGCAATTTCTTTCTTATATTTTTATTACCTGCTATATAAATCTTATACTTTTGAATACATATGCAATATACTTGAAGCTCTGTATGAATCTGACGGTTCGATTTTAATGAAATATATTTTCAATTATATAATAAATTAAATTAAATATATTTTTAAATACGTTTGATAATGAAATAATTTATGTAAATTATCAAAATAAATCGAAATTATTCAGTTGATTTTAATATAATGTGAGATATTGCTAATACAATTTTATTTGTTTAGCATAAGACTAGCACGTGTTCAAGTATGCCAGTAGAAAATATGAGACACATTTCTTATATTTAGAATTAAATATCTTCTAAGAATACGAGTCATAATGTCTCAAAATTTGCTACAAACTATTCAGAATATATGTATTTCTTGAATAAAATACAATTTTCAACTTTGTATATATTTTTTTTTTTACATAGTAGCATTCAAAGAAACATAAATGTCATAAAAATATTTATGACAACGGTATAATGCATAATTGTAAACTGACCACAATGATTCTGATGATTTTTTTTATCGCCAAATAAAACTTGTAATACACTGTTAAATCTGTTAAAACTAAAACAAAATTATATTTAACATTATACAGTGTCAATTTAACACTATATAGTGTAAATTGACATAATTTAGAATCAAATTTAATTATCGTTTTGGTAAAAAATAACGATATTTAATAGGAGCAGTGGCGACTCACGTTAGGTTAAATTTGACTATAGATTTAATAGTGTAGACACTTTGTCCCTGACGAATATAAAAAGTATTGGATATTATTTTACGAAATGCTAGATTCTTATGATCTCGTGCGCTTGGTTGTCGATCGGAAATTGATTTAGAAGAAACTTTAGAGGCGACGTGTATGCGATACAAGGCCGCGAATCATTAACTTGCCACACATATTCAAAAATAAATCGCCGGTCTCTAGGCCTTCCTGGCAAGGTTGCGTGAACAACGAACCAAAGAATCGTACTGGCGATGTGTCTTCCTAGCCCTCTCACTTTTTTTCTCACTCGCATTCCATGGCATTTGATTTCATGCGGTAAATCGATTGACTGTAGAGCGATTCTTCGTTTTTCCATCGTTCGTAAACGCACCATGCGGGAGCATTGTTGAAAGCTAAATTTATCTGTAACGCGCTATTAATAACTTTCACTCGTTTGCAACAGTCTGTAAAGCCTGTAATGTAAGCATCGTTAATCTTGTGCAATTGTCTTAATTTAACATGTATATCCTCAATATTACGTATTACATTTTAATAGATTTTCAAGATGTGGAATTATAAAGGTCTATAGATCGTTAGTGCCATGTATACATTGTTATTTCAATTTAAATAATATCGGGTACGTGAATAAGTATACATAATAAGTTCTGTAATTAAACTGAATTAATTTTATATTAATCAAAAAGAATCTACATTATATCGCAACATTGAAACTTTGTAGATAAGGCTTTTTACTACTTGTTTACTACTTTTTAATCGCGAATTGTAAAATTGTTGGCAGCGTGATATGTCACGTGTTAAACAATCAGTAAATCGCAATCCATCATTAACAATTATGAACTCGCTCTCACGGCATTTCTATCTTATTCGGTCTTTAATGATAAATTCTGATTAATCTAATTAGAGAATGTAACTCGTGCACCGTTACATACTCCGTTGTATGTGTTTCCAATTAAATTCGCAATAAATGCGCTTACAGACGCCTTTCGCGCGGGCCACATTTACGTATATACCATAGTTGTGGAAGTACGCCGTGATCTGCGCCGAGGTATTGGAGTGTGATTGATACCAATCGGTGATTTTGCGATACAGTTAGGACGCAGTTAACGACGGATCTCGTGCGACACGGCTCGTTAATCGGCCAACCACGATATTACTGCGGGAAACATGGATCGATTGTTGTGTCGCGATGTTACGCATCCCTATATAATCCTTTATACGCAATTAGCCGGCACATATTCGTGCTAATCTCCAGAAGACTATATTTTTGTACAAACTAGTTCAAATCACCCATGTTCTTAAGAATAATTTCTCAAGATTTTTACTACTCTGTATGTTCTTGAAGGCTATGTTCAGATTTTCATTTAAGTACCATCCAGGCATCATTTTATCTTGTTCACTGTACGTTAAATAAGGATAAAATGATACTTTATAGGGAATATTTGGGTGGAAATACACGCCTTAAGGGGGGTATTCTAGTCTAGAATTAAAAAAAAAAATCAATATTTCCTTTTTTACATTTTTTTATTTAGAATCTAAAAACTAAATTCCTAAAAGGAATTTTGTCGATATTAGTCTTAAAAAAAAAAGAGAATAGATATTTTTAAGTTATAGCGCACTTTTGTGTTTAACATTATCAACTCAAAGGCAACTGTTATCAAATATAGACTGGAGAAAAAGTGAAAAATATGAGTATTTTGAGTCAGAGCAGGGTTTGTATTGTATCGTTGATTAGAGATAAACTTTTATTTTTATATTGCAACTATATTTGACACTTTAAACGCGTCCTTTTGAAACCATATTTTTTTCAAATCAGTTGATATGATTTCTCAGAAATTACTGAATCTATTAATTTTAACTTTTTATATAAAATAGATACATGTTTCTTTACTGCATAAACTAGGATTATTGCCGTTTCTATAAATTAATTATTTCTCCATAGATGTCAAATTAAAAAATTTTATTGAAAAATTGATACTTTTAACAATAGCTTTAACAATAGTTTTAATGTGTTATTTCAATAATTTGTAATATTTTTTATTTATCTTGATTTAGACTATAGCCATATTCATAATAATTAAAAATCCATTTCAATTTTTTGTTTCGGTTAAACTGAAAAGGCTGTAATTATGTCAATCACTGACACATTGTTTTTTTTACATTACATAACATAACATGTTTACGTAACGTAAAAACTAATAAACATTTAGCCACACCAAAATTTATAGGTATTTATTAAATATGTATAGGCAAATATGTATATATAAAAGCGTAGAAGAATATGTGCAGCAGTTTAAAAAAATATATAATCCCCATTTTTAGATCTTATATAGGCTGGAATATTTTTTTAAAGTCTAGTGATACGTATTACGTAACAGTGTCTTTAAAAAATCATATCTTCCATAAATATTAAGCTATTTAGTTCAACTAGAACTTGTTTTGAAAGGAAATTATTTAAACTTTAACTGAAAAATATTGTGATAAATACAATCATAAAAATATATATATGTATGTAAGATAAAAAAATTTGCGAACTAATCGTGATGGAAGGTTCGATATGATGCGTAATATTATTTTCTCATTATAGTCATTATTCAAATATCTAAATAATAAATTTCTAATTTTATACTATACAATATAAATACGCGTAATTTTCAAGCTTTATATTTTAATGATAGAAAAAATGACTATTGATGAAGAAATTTTATTGATTGATATTTACCTAATTTTATTGATAAAACATTTAAATGTTTGTCATAATATAAAGAAAGATTGTTGCAACTATTGGGTTGTCCGGAAAGTTCGTGCCGATTTTGAAGGAAAATTGAAACGCAAAAAATTTTAATTTTAGTATACATTTATTAAATTATATAAGTTAGTCGACACGAACTTTCCGGACAACCCAATATTTCATTATTATATAATATAAAGAAAGATTGTTATAATTATTTCATTATTATTTTAATGCAAATCTATTAGAGATTCTTGTTCGTCTCATAAAAGACTGAAGAATTCGATAGTTGTTGCCGATTTCTATAAATCTGCAAATATAATCGCGATGTGATGCCAACATCTTAAATTTCGCAACCGTTCACTTAGTTTTACTGTCTGCCTCGTCATTTTCAGAAATGGAAGAATTCTCGGTGCTGCATTTCGCGGCGTAAAACATTCCTCGAGGTACGCCAGGCGCGGAACGGTGAATTTGCATAATGCGGATAATTTATTAACGTTCTACGCATTCGCTGGTGAAATTGCGACGTGCACGCTTTTCCTTTTGGACATGTCGATAGTTTTATATCGATTTGCATATTTTTGCAACGTTAGTGACTTCTCTGCAGAGGAAAGCGAGATGGTATATATATATATATGGAGTTAAAAGCTGTGAATGAATTGTTTTAAATACGATATGTCAATTTTTTAACATAGCAAGTTATAATAATAATATTTTTTAATAATTACTTCAATGCTAATAAAGCTAACATACCTCTAATTTGCATCTCGAAAAAGTCGAAATTAATTTTTAGCAAATTTTTTTCTTTTGTATGACTTTATACTACATATTCTGTAAAAATTCTTATTAAGGTCCAAGCTACAGGGAGTTGTTTTGGCTCGTATCTTTCCTTTTTATCCTTTTGAAGCTTTTGAACGAAGCGGCAATGTTTCTCGAGCCAGACGTCTCTTGGACTCTCGAATAGTGCAATCAGTGTCGGTGTATGCATATGTATTATGCAAACGATGAAATGGAGAGTCAGAGTCAGAGGTCGTGGTTGCGCGATCCGGAATGAGGAAAAACTCGGGTCATCGTTTCTTGTGCGTTTAACGAGCTGGTCGATTAAACAATGTATTGGAGATTACACGTGGCGATAAGGACGGTGTATATATAAAAGAAAATAATGCGATAAACTTGGGTACTTAAGAGTTCCTGCCGACGCCCGTCCATGTGTCAGTTTTACACGTGGCTTCAAAAATATGCTCACGGCGGATTTCTCCGTTTTCCAGTAAAAAACAACTTCCGCATTTAATTCGGAGTAATTTTAGAAAAATAAAGTTATCTAACCGAATCGAAATAATGGATGGTATATTCATCCGAGACCGCTTTCTCCGCAAGGCGGATATCCTTAACAAAGTTAAGCCTGAATTTGTGTTTGGAATGAGATGTGTGATTTGGAGTGAGATTGCCATGCGCACAATATGCGAAGCTGATTATCAGGCTATATCTTGCGAGATACACGAGAAGATAAGTGGAAATGTGGAAAAGTAAAATATACACGGAAGATAAAATATAAACAGAAGTTGTATATTATTGAATATAAAATTAAATATAAAACTCTCAGAGCTTATTGAAAAACATCAAGGATACATACATTCACAAAAATTAAATTGACTTTAAAAAAAATTTTTTTTTTTTTTCAATAAAAATGTTGAAGAAAGTGTAATTACGGAGGTATTTTACACCGGAGAGATGATAATTATCTCGAGAAAAAATTTAGTATTATGACTACGATGTTTGCTCTTGATAGCTCCGACAGTTAACGATAATACAGCTGAGAAATTTCCGAAGACTCCGTTGCTGCGTTGCGGTGAAATCGTTTGTGTGCCGGTTTTGCAACACGCAGTTGAGTCAGGCGTAGCTTTTGAAGTTTCTATCGCATACGGAGCACCATGGGCGCCGATGAATTCTCAGCACGAGAATGTTGTTGAATTGTCGAGGCAATAAGATATTATTCTTCACTCAACCGGTGAATATGATAATACCGTATCTCTGCCTTTATGTAATAATCGCCGCACGTTCCGCGAGTTCAACAATGTTATCCCAGATAGCGAGCACGGCTTTCAACGGTACTTGTAGCAATCTAAATTGGATTTGTCGTCTTTAACAATATTTTCTTGTTCTCTATTGCTTCTTTCTTTTAGGGAGCGAATGTTAACTCACTTTACCTTCCATTCATTTACTTTAACCTTTCGCAAATCAAAAATCAACATAACGAATTGTCTGAGATATTGCATACTCCATACTATATATAGTATAAGTAGATACTATTGTAATTTAATAGAATTGCATAGAAAGGAAAATTTTGCTGAAGCATCGAAAAATTTGATTCGATATAGATCTAAAAATAATTTTGTTGAGCCATCAAAATAATCATATACGTTCAAAATAGTTGCTAGAAATTTTAGTAAAAACTTTGTGCAATATTGTTCATTATATTTGAGATTTCTGTTAATATGTAGTAATTATTTTGATGTAATTATTTTCCTACAAAATTATTTTTTTATCTATATCTAGCTAAATTTTTAGATATTTCAACAAAATAATCGCTTTTTCTATGTAGTAATATCAGCAGATTATTATCAAAGGTTGTTCTGTGTTATAAGCATTTTTTAAACAATTTTAATTCTTTAACTCTTTACTCTAAATAACTTTAATCGCATACCAGCATGTCACTTAAATGGAAAAGTGTTGATTATTTTTAGATAATAATTTATTCATATAGAACTCGGAACAGTTGAGAACTATCGCCAAGAATGCTGAAAATAATCGGTATAATACAACACATTTCCGCCAAGTGACGTGTTAGTAGCGATAGTTAAAATTGTTTATAAGGCGGAACAACCTTTGATAATAATTTATTCGTAGAACTCGAGCGGAACATGTCAGAAATATCCAAATGTTGTCGGGTCAACATGTTTCCGTGAAGTTCGAATATTCTAATCTGCGCAAAAATTATTAATTGTTGGAATTTTGTCCGGAAATGTCATATAATAATCAAGCTTAAAAGAAACGGTAACACTTGACAGATGTTGTAAGTTGTAATATTCGATTTGGTACTTTAGAGTTTACAGGAAGTTATGCCGTGCTGGAACGTGAAGTTAGCACGGTATTTCTTTATTTTTGATTTTTTAATATTAAAAATGCAGAACATTTTGTTATTTTTGAAAGAACAGTAATACAATGGAAAGTGCTACTGGAACAATCATTATTTATGAAAATTTATAAAATACCGTACTAACTTCACATATCCTTGCTGAGGTATGTTTCCTAATAGATCGAAGGTTAATTATAGAAAGCGTTGGAAAAAATCGCAAAACATATTTGATATGCTAAACGATATGAGGAAAGAATTCACATTAAAAAGTTTTTGATAATATGATTAAAAACCAAAAAACTCTTTGGTGTATAAATAATAAGAATTTCTAGAATATAATTGAAAGACATCAATAATGAGAACGTACAACCATTAGTATAAGTCAAGCAAATGGAGCCAATTACTCTTTTTCTTCATCTTTTTATTCATGCAACCGATGTAATGTTGGGGAATTATCAGCCAGAGTCTGCGACATACTGGCTTACATAAGATATCGTATACCCGCGTATACCTTCATAGAACGAAGGATAAACACGAATATATGCGCGTGCGTGTATGTGTGTGTGTGTGTGTGTGTATGTGTGTGTATGTGTGTGTGTGTGTGTGTGTGTGTGTGTGTGTGTGTGTGTGTGCGTGCGCGAGGACCGGTCTCTAAAGGAGGGCAAGTCAGGCTTTGGGAATCGAATTTTGAATCCAAAGCCAATTCCCATTTGTCCTTGGGCAATGAATATTCTGCTCCTTAATTGAATTGACTGTTTGATTGCGAGCTTTATGAAACGAACGGTATATATGAATAACATTATGATCAACATTTCCGTCACACGTGAACAAAATGAAGCGAATTAAGAAATATTAGCAAGTTTAAATTCTTTGTATAGTAGCGTAATATTAATTTTGGTATATTGTTTGTTTTTATCTTTAAAATTTGATAATACAATTATTATAAAACAGATACAACAGTCATTTTAAAAGCCACGATTAAATAAATAAAAAATGTTTACATGTTTATCTTTTAAAAATTTGTTTATTTCCGTGTGACATGCATCTAACAATATGTATAATTTAACAAAATATTCTTTATATTGAAAGAATAAAGAATGATTATAGCTGGTTTTACGTATTGATGTCCAAGTATAAGTGCGAGTATTGATGGAAGAAACGATAAACCATAAAATTAAGAGAATAAATCCTGCATCAATGATTATGCAAATGAAATGATTACATCAATGATTATGCGAATGTTGTCGTATGTTGTAGATAATCATTAGAACATAGTGATTCGATGCGTGATTTCCATCGTTAAGCGCGATTCAGAGTAATAAAGATGTGTGCTACTTATTTTTCTGAAAACCTCATAAAGCAGAATTGTCAATTTTTTATTACCTAGCGATTAAGAAGCGATATACAAAACAGCTGTCGCACAACAAAGGAGTTAAACAGCTTATAATGTTTCCTT
>Ga0157364_1000655_pt1 | contig 25361 bp, 1 predicted proteins | sample AttsexASBM2_FD_111476 | JGI IMG/M metagenome (GOLD analysis project Ga0157364, IMG submission 111476) | Fungus gardens microbial communities from leaf cutter ant in Ribeirão Preto, State of São Paulo, Brazil - Atta sexdens ASBM2 | ecosystem: Host-associated > Fungi > Mycelium > Unclassified ... | reverse complement strand
TATAAAAAAATAATAGGTGTAAAAAAAAAAAATCCAATATTTTTATATGAAATTGAAAGGAAAAATAATGGATTTCTTTTTATTACACCTAATATAAAAAAAAAAAAAAAAAAAAAATATATATATATATATATATATATATATATATATATATATATATATATACCTAATTATAGAAAAAAATTATAATGTCTTTCTATTAAAATACGATTACATAAGATCTCATTAAATTACAATTCGTGCTGTCTTCGATATAAACGTGATTAAAATTTAGTCGTTAAACTATTTATATTTTACCCATACTAATTAATATCTAGCATAAAAGTATAGTTATGGAATAAAATTTCTCTTTCTTCCGCTTTACTCTTGAATTATTACGCCGTTCAAATGTATATTCCATAAGCAGCTTTTCCGCTACCGTGGCTATATATTACGCAATTAACTTAGGAATGCAAGCTTTATCCTAGCTTTTGAAATGCCTCTAATCCCGTTATAAAATCCAATTAGAGCTTTTAATTATATACTGGCTTACATTAGAAATATATATATTTTAAATGTAGCTTGTGTTACTTACACGCTGGCTCACATGCATATGTACTTTAATTAAGTTACACTAACTAAGTTACCTAATGAGGGCAATAAGAGCAGTTAGTAATCCTCGTTCTCAAGTCTCTTGACAGTTCTTTCTTTTCCAAAATGTATCCAACTATAAAACGTAATCATATTTGTGTTACGATTACTGTAATAGCATTAGCAACAGTAACATCGTGAAAAAAAGAAAGAGAGAGAGAAAGAGAGAAAGAGAAAGGGCGGAATAAATTTCTTCATCTTGAAACCAAGTATCTTTCGTCTAAAAAAAAAAATGAAATTGAAAACAATAAAATCGAGTTTCAATTTTACATGTAGACTCAATTCTGCATTGAGAAAACAAATTATTAAATTTTAATAAATATTTCTTTAAATATTTCTAGTTAAATATTTATTTACGACAAATAAATATTTAGATAAATGAAAAAAATTATAATTAAACAAAAAGAAGTAAATAAAAAAATAATCTTGAAAACGACACAGGTTGTGAATGTATAATTATAAATTCCTTATTAAAAGAGATTTTTTAATAGTTTTATAATTACACGCTCACAACCTGCTCTTAAAGACTACTTTTTAATTTTTATTCGTTAGAGCTTTTATGTGATTTATTTAATTAAATAAAACTAATGATTCTTGTATTTAATAAATATATGTTTACATTTAGTAAATATTCCAACAGGATATCAAAAAAATATTTATTAAAATTTAGTAAATTTTTTCTCAGTGTGTGTATGTGAAAAATATACTTCGCACTAAGAAAAGAAATATCGGATAGAGAAAAAAACTTGAGATACTAAAATTTATCTAATTTATTGAGTTTCTTTCAAAAAACATTCAATGTGTAATGATCAAAATCCTAACATTAATAAAATATATAATAAATCAATATATTACGGTAATGAATTTAATTGATCTATGTCACAGATTCTATGAAATAAAAAATATCTATTATTCTTTCTGAGATTAAATCATAATTTCATAGTCTCTGTTCCTTCTAATTACTCTTTCATTTATCATAAACTTAGAAATCATGCGAAGAAGTATAAATTTGTGGAATTCTTACATCTGCTTTAATATTTGCTTTAATACTTGGAAAAACAGAAAAGATCGACTTCTATCGTGCGAAAACGTACAGAATCGACGTTGGTCAACCGCATCAATCCAACCAATAAACACGATGGAGTCAAAAGTCCTTTCACAAGCACACTGGAAAAGAACGATTGGTATGTTGGAGAGAGTAAAAGAGATAGAGAAAGAGAGAACGAAGAGGCTATTGGTCACTGAGTGAAATGCGAACGCAGCCTTGTAACGACACGAACATTCGCTGAGGACTGACGACTATGTGGCAACTATATAGTGTGCACGTGCAACTATAACGGGCCAGCCGTGATGTACACGAGCACCACAAAGGTTATCGACAGCTCGATTTCAAGGGGAGAGAACGGGTAGGATATCCCACCTGTGCATTTCATCTGGCCATGGTCCAGCGTAATTTGGTGGCCGGCGTTTGTCGGCAGATAGTTCGACGCTCTCTCTCCGATTCCGAAAAAATAATGAAGAAATCGCACAATGACAGTCATGTCTTTTTGCAGTTATCCTGTGATTTTTATCGGACGCGAGTAATCCTGCACGATTGGTTTCGCGTTCAAATTGTTCATTTACACATAAATAAAAGAAAATATTATCGCTCGGTTGTATGTTCAATAGGTGAGTTCGAAAAGAACGCTATTAGCGCTATTTGTTTCTGTAACTTTGAATTCGACGTATCATAAATTCGCATAAATCTGAATCTAGCATCGTACATAAACATAATTTCGTTGTATCTCATTAGAATTTATTATACGCTAGAATTTATTATACGTTACATTCAACGTGTGACGAAAGCTATTCTCCAATAATCATTATTATATAGTTATATTAAGGAGAATTGAATCAAACATGAAATTTTTAATCAAAGACACTCGTTAAATGTGTCACGCACTAATACTAATCAAATAATTTGAAGTACGTACAATAATGATGAAGTTTATATATAAATGCAATATTTCAATAGACAAAAAGATAAATAGAAAAGAGATAAATTATATCTCGGTGCTATAAAAATATATGTGCATCAATTTCGAGTTAAATTTTACAAGAAATTTTGATTAGTGGAATATAAGACCTCTATTATTTTATCAAACAAATCTCAAAAAAAAGAAGTAAGTAGGAAATATTTATCTCATTCATGCGCTAAACAGTTCTTACATAATAAGATAGTAAAAAATTTTATTTCAAACAATATAAATTCTACGACATATTATACGAGATATGATTAAATAACGAGAGCAGCCATCATAAATGTTAGGTAAGTTACGCAGAGTGGATAGTTGCGGATAGTTTATGACTTTGAAATAGAGATGTGCGATCACTCAATCCAATTTTCTGAAAGATCAATCTTTTTGCAAAAATGATATCTGAATACACCCTAATCAGTAATGCATAACATTTCTTAGTTTCTTTTATTTCTTTATTTTTACCTTTAATTATGGATTCATCATTCTAACATCGTTGATTTTGCTAAGTACAGATATTTAAAAAAATCATATGTTTTCATGTATCGCAAATGTAGGTGACTTGAAACAGTGACCCATCCATGAGTCACTAAAGAAAATTTAAAATTTAAACTTTTTTTAAAGATTTATGGATAGATACCACGATTATATATATATAAATTTAACAAAAATACATGTTGTCTCAAGTTATCTGCACTATCCCTACATCTGTAAGTCTACATTTACGATAATTATTTTTATTGTATTTCTGTTCCATTATTAAATAAACATGTTTTATGATATATATATCTTTATCATTTTACTGAAAATTAGTCCTACATACGTCGTGTTCCAAAGAATCCAAAGTTATAATATCATTACTGTTTCTACATTGCTTACGTTTACACGTCACCATTAATCAGGTTTAATAATATCAATAGTTACAATAGTAATTATTATTGACAAAATATATAAATGCTACTTAAATTCTATTTTATAACGTTAATTAATACTAATAGTTAATTAATACTAATAGTTGTTATAAAATTGAATTTAACGCATTTATATACGATATTTTACGGATTTTATGTCAATAATTAAAAACTACATTAAATCTAAAGATTTTTAAATTAAAATTATTTTATTCGGAGAGAAGGGGGGGGGGCAAATTAAAATCGTGTTTTAATTAATTTCTTATTTTTGTTAAATTTATATGTTAGAAAAATTTTAATTGAATCAATCTCTGATCTCCAATAAATCGAGTCATTTCTCTGATTTTATAACAAATCAAATTCAATCTGATTCAAGATCGATTTAATTAATGGAGATCGTACATCCCTACTTTGAAATCTTCCAAATCAAACTGAGATTACTTTTGTTTCACTGCGTTGTTTCATTTGCGCGTTGTTAGAAGCAGACTTTTGTCGTCTCGCCGAAACCATACCAAGTTTAAAAATCGAGCATCACATTAATTTGAAATTCCTGATTAAATTAAAAAAAAACTCTCCGTATTCGCTTAATTTGGCGCATTGTGACTTTTTTTTCTGTTATCAAAAATAAAAACTGCGTTGAAAGGAACCCGTTTTCAGTCTGTGGAAGAGAGAGAAGTAAAGAAGAAAATGGCAGACCTACTGAAGAGCCTAATAGCTGATCAGTTTCAACATTGCTTCGGACAATGGAATTAAAACTCGTGCAATGTGAATAAAGATGAGAAATACATGGAAGGAGATCATAATTAAATTGTTAGATTTTTAAAATAAAGTACACTTTTTATACCCCGTTATTTAATACCCACATCTCGTATTATAATTAAAAATTTTTTTATTTTTCTGAAAAGAAATAAATGTACTCTGTAACTCGTACTCTGTGTGTGAAGTCTCTTATATATCTACTTCTATCATATTCATATATATTTACATATTTAATATAGAAACATAAATTTGATATAAAAATGAAATAAAAATATAAATATGAGAGATAAACGTAATGAGAAATAAAAATATATTTAATATTTTACTTTAATATTTCTATAATTTTAATTTCTTATTTTTACCTTTTTGGTTCTTATTTCTTTGTTTTATATTATAAAAATATTCAAATAAAATTCTCTCGATCAATTAAAAAAGTTCAATTTTATAATAATTGCTAACTATCAAGGATAACAATTGCACAATTGTAATTATATATACTGGCTTATCGACCGCCATAATTGCAGAAGACAGACTTCGCGGAGCGTAATGACCACTTTTCTTATCGCTCTTACCGTTTCTTACCGCTTGTGAGAGTGTCGCAGCAGCAAGTGTCCATGAGAACAGTTCTTGGCTTCGAAATGATTTATACCCTTAGCAACTGAGAAAAGAATTACGGGGCATTCCTTAGGTAATCTTTGAAGAACATACTACGACGCGACTTGTAAACGTACACATTAAGAATGATTAAGAGAATCGCCGTAAGAAATCTTCGATGATTGAAAACCAACAGAAATAAACGTATCCATTCCAGGAGACATGAAAAATTGTCCGCTTAATTTCGAAATGTCGCGTGATATCCTCAAGTTAGATTAATTGTTCACGTTTTAATTTGTTGGTTTTGTCCTACGCCTGCAGAATTCGCGCAATCCGAAACAAATGAGCGCAATCACAGTCATTCTTTCATAAGTTACAATGGCGTTATCTCCAAGGGCAATTAAAATCCCCCAGCATTCGTTTCGGAAACATTTAATACACATTAATTAGATTAAATCGCAATTTGTCGACAAATCTCACTGTAGAAAACAACATAATTATATTTAGAAATGAATTCTTATTCATTATTATTCATCTTCCATCGATCGGCAATCATAGCGGATGAAAATGTATTTATACGCTGAACGTCATGTTGATTAGTGTCATTAAACTTTTTGTTTGGATGAACGATATGACACACAAATAATATTATCGGAATTTCCATTATAATAAAACATATAATAATAACAATAAAACATTATAACATATATAATTTATATTTCAATCGCAATTTTACTATTGAATATTACTATTGAATATTACTATAAAAAAAATTATAATTACGCGATATGTTTATCAAATTAGAAATATTTATTGCGAGAACATTGTTCACGATCAAAGTAATGCATAATGTAGATACGCCTGATCAATAGATTAAACGTAAGTAACATACATATTTGTAATACGATGTATTTCGTTAAATATTAAATATTAAAAAATTGTAACATGGACTAATATTTTTAGAAAAAGAATTTAATTCTGAAAATAAAATTTTCTACTCAAAATAAAATTGAGTTTTTTTTAATTGTATATTTCAAAGAAAAATACTTTCCGCGAATTCGTCACGAGTGATTTGAGAAAGTAATCATTCTTTAATAGCGATTTACCTCGGCGAATACTAATTAAGTACGTGACTCAGATTAATGAGCGAATTAATTATGCCCCTTCAATCAGCCGCGTCTACTATCGTTCGAATGATTTTCACGTTAGCTCACGCAACCTAATACCCTAGTGGGTAATCGACGACGCCATCGAATTACCAACGAAAGTTTCCGCAGTCCTTGTCTCACGACCATCGTAGCCACGCGTCTCTCATTAGCTCGCATTAATTATTTCGTCGCACGATATATGTATTATCGTGGAAAATCACCGTAATCTCGGTCAGACATGCAAATCTGGCAAACTTGTTAATCACGCACTCGGATGAAATAAACGCATTAACACACACGTAGGTATTTCATAATTTCATAAATACTTAATTTCTTAACAACATTATGCGCTTATGCGCGGATTGTATTAAGGCAGAAACTCTGACCTTAATTTAACTTTAACTTCAACTTCAAAAGTTGACAACAAAAGTTAATGAACTGTTGCACAGCATAGTTTGCAATGATTCTATAACCATATTATCAATCAAAATATATTTTTTGTAGACAACGGATCTAACATCACAATAAAAAAATACAATTATTGTAATAAATATCATTGCGTTTATACATCTATTTCTGTAGCTCTTATTTTGTCTCAATTTAAGATAACATAAACAATTTAATCTGAAAAGATTTGTTTCATACAGATTTACTTTAAATTTATAAACAATAAATTTAATAATATTATATACAGATTCTTCATGTAATTCCTATTATCAAAAAATATGCAGACATTTATAAATAAATATTAATATGAAAACAATAAGATACTTATTTCAGGCCGTACATGTGAGAACACAATCAATACGAACTAGAAATTAAATGCCTATAACATCGAAGCTGGATTTTTAATGCTTAAATAATTCAATGTGAATAAGAAATATTAAATTAAAATGTTAAATTTTTCTCTTAAATAATATTTTCATTACATGAGATAACTTCAAGTCTAAACTTCTCATCTCAACATACTTAATTTTACATACTTACTTTTGCGTTCGTTTCTAATTAACATCGACCTGAACAAATCAATGAAATTCGGATAACTACAAGGTTGAATTTATTCAACGCAAAACAGTAAGCACTGATTGCGACATGCACGAATGTGCGTATTTGCGTGATGCGACAATACTCGGCATTCGCAATCGCTGATTACAAACTGCTTGATAAAATACTGTATTTAAAAAAGTATTATAGTAGATATATTTATAAATATTAAAGTTGTATTCTTCTAGATATATTTTATTCTTCTTCATTATTTTTTTTTTTCAATAAAATGTTTTCTAACAAATTTTAAAATTTTAATTAAAAAAATAATATAAAAAATTAATATTTTTGTATTTTTTTTTATACAATAATATTACGAAATAAAACAAATATCATTTATAAAAAAAGAAAATCAATAAAATATACGATACAGTAAAGATACGATTTATATTTACAATGATTGTTTACCCAATCCCAATATCCATGCAATTAAAAGCAACATTATCAATCCTCATATTACGCTTCAATTTAACTTTTGTAGAAAACATGTACGATATTTAATCGGTTATTCAATATAAAATTACTTTATCTGTCCTCGACACTTTTAGCATCCATAATTCATTAAAATTTAAAGCTGGCAGTTTCCAGCGTGGTCAGAGATACTGTAACCATGTCAAAATATAAAGAGAATTTCAACATTCTAGTTTAAATTATATTCAAAACACTTATTTTGTAAAATAACATAACTTAAATAATTTCTTAAAAGTAGACTTTAAAGATTAAATTGTTTTCTAAATTATTATTATTACATTTTAATGACAATGCTAAAAACATTTTGAAATACTCCAAAACATACATAAAGTTATTTGCAAGAATATTAAATCGTCTCGAATATTTTTATTATTTACACACTACACATATACTATTTTATTTCTTTTTAAAGAAGATCGAAATTCAAACAACGCTTCAAAGTATACACGAGAAAAAGCTTAAGAAAGTTCGGATGAGCGCTTTCCACGTAGGAAATTTAAAAAATGATTAATACGCCTTCAGCAAAAGCTCTACGAAGGTTCCATGAATAATTGCATAAAAATTTTAGAAATATATCCAGAACTTTGTAAACTACTTTCCCCAAAAAAAAAATATTACAATATTACAAAATATAAAGCCACAATAACTAACACATGTAGTGACTTCTTTTTTTAGAAATATATGCAAGATAGTTATTACAGATTCATCACAGATGAGTACATAAATAAATTCCATCTTTTAGTCACTAGAACATAAAATTTTAATAATAACTATATGCATATTACTTTTACAATTTTTTAATATTACTTATAAATTTTAGTTAAATTTTCATTTCAAAATCAAGATTCTCTTACACACACACACACACACACACACACACACACACACACACACTCTCTCTCTCTCTCTCTCTCTCTCTCTCTCTCTCTCATACTACAAAAGTCAATTACATTTACATTTTACAATTTCTAGAATTTATTGATTTCGTTATAAACAAATAAATATCTTTTATACTAATTGTCATTTTCCAATTAACAATTAACATCTCGAAATCACATACATATAATACAATGCAACACATTTTTTTCTGTTCTTTGAATCAAAACGTGAAAAATATCGCTTAAAATAAGAATTCAAATCTCATAATTATTTCAAATCGGCCAATTAATTACTAAATGTCCATTTTTTCGACACCATTTTACATTTGTTCATTTGCTCATTTTCGTTGGCTTTCTCAAGATTCAAAAACTAGCAACCGTGTTACAACAAAATAAGCACGAGCATCAGTAGCTTAATTAAACAAGTCGACATGACTACAACGTGATATGTTATCGGCGCTATAAGAAAGAACTGCTCTTTGCTGCAAATCCGCATTTACCTCGCTACGTCATGCGTTCAAGAACTCGCCATTACCGCTGCTGGAATTTCGAGTTTAAGCGAATAGTTTGCTGTGTCTACTGCGAGCATTTATTTACGCGCGCATTGTTGCAGAAACCTCGTGTAATTATTCTAAAACTAAAACTTAAACCAAGTGCAAAACAGCTTTAGCTTTAGCATTAAAACGCGAATCAATTAGAAAATGAGCAACTATTGTTCAACACAATGAATTATTTTAATCAAATGTTCTATTTAGAGGAACATTATAACTATGAAAGACATGATTTTTTTTCTCTTACTTCTAAAAGAATTCATAATATGATCGATCAATAAAATAAATGAGATAAAATATATCCATTGAATTTTACGCAAATTATGATAACGCATCTTTTCGTATTCAATTAATCATATATAGAAAGAATTCATTAAAGTCCTAACATAATAAAACTTTTTTTTTGGAAAAGATAATTACAAATAAATCGTAATTGTTTGTACAAGGAATCCGCTGGAATCGCTTTTTATCCAGAACACAAAGTACAATGAATAAATAAGCACAAAGAATAAAAAAGTATTTCGCGGAAAAGAGCTTACGTAAAGCGATAAAAAACTCAATTTCGGAGATTAGTCCTTCCGTGGATGTCCCTTAATGCAAAATTGCTTCTAAGGAATTATATGTCAAGCATCACAAAGAGAAAAATTGTAAAACAACAAAGTAAAGAATGAACTATTCGTATAATATTAAAATAGAAGAGAATTGCAAATACTTAAGAAAAAAATTTAATAAAGCCGATTATTTAACAATTAATAAAAGTTTTTATTCAAAAGATATATTTAGTTTCCAGTTATATTCCAATTATATTTAGTTTTTTTAAAGTACAATCATTAATATTCATATATTATCAGTATAAACTATAATTTAAAAAAAAACAACATCCGTTTAGAATTATCTGCCACGCGCAGAGGCCAAACGAATTCTGTGTTTATTTAAGATTACAATTTGTAGTAATAATACATGAATGTTAATTATTGCAATTTAAAACCACATAATATTTTAATAATGATTTCTATAATTAATAAATAATTGACAGCTTTATTTAACTTTTACCTTAAATGCAGTTGTTCCACTCTCCCTTACATCAAAAACATATGTAATGACATTTATCTTAAACAGTATGTGCCTTTCACATGTTATAATATAACACTGAGCATATATCGCTAGATACGAAAAATGATTGGTTATCATTACTCTAATATGCTACGTTGCATTTACCTCGTATTCGCAATTCCCTCATTTATCTCTACACGGAAAGAATTATCTTTTAAATTTACCCTGGAAATACGGAAATAATTGTGATATAATATAATATTTTTAAAATTTTTCATGCACTTCAGTAAAATTAATCAAACTTATTTTATATTTTATTATAATTTTATTAATGAATGAGAATAATTTACATAAAATTCTTCGAATAATATAATGTTGTTCCAGAACTACCATATTTTTAGGATAAACTCTAAGAAAAAATTCTCTCCGTGTATATTATTTAAATTTATAACATACAATTTTATATCTATGCTAATTGCAGTATTATATACTACAATTAGTATATTCAGTATGCTATAGTTTTACTAATTGTGTGTCATAAAATTTATTTAAACGTTGATACATAAAAATAAATTTCAGAGATAAATTAGATTCACTAAATTTCTATATTGTTAAATAATAACTGTATGTTATTTATTTCATATGAATTTACATTCCAATGATTAAACATATTGTTACATAAAAAGATAAATTTTTATTAAAATTAACCGTTTATTTTTGTGCTCTAATTATTATTAATTTTTCATGTAAATGAAAAACTTTATTTAATGATCAAATATTTCATAAAATTAATCTAAAAAATAAAGCTTTGTACGACATTACCACAAAAAGAAAACGAAGCATTAAAATTCCCATATTATAATTCGACATGCATTATTCTCCGATTACGCAACAGTAGTTTCTTGCCGAGATACAATATGAGGCAATTTGTTCTAAAATGATACAACATCTATTTGATCCTAAGTTATTTGATGTCAGTATTGTATTATTAAAGAAAACTCATTACAAGTTAAAGACCTTGCACGAAACTTGAATACTAATCATTCCTGCTATGCAACATGATCCACTTATGTATATTATTCTCGTAATATCCTTATGTTATGTATATTAGATATTCTCATAGTATTTAATTGATTAAATTTTACGCCAACCAAATGACGCACAATTTTAATACTGATAAATATTTTAATTTTAGATTTAATTATTGAATAAATAAAATGTATAAAATTAATTTGAAAAAATTAAAGAAAAATTGTTTTTAGGTTTGTCAAAAATTTATGTAATCTCTGCAATATGAAAGTAACAAACAATAAAAAATGAGCATTTCCGTGCAAAAGTTATTTATCTAGAAATTATCAATACAATTATCACTGTTAGTCGGCCAATGTGGACTAATTAAATCATATGAGATGAATCCATACAGGTATCTGATACTATCTGGATTAATTTATTAATGCCAATATGGACAGTGCAGCTAATGCCATTCATAATGATGCTAATGATGCTTACGTGCTATGTGTCTGACACGTATGCGACAGTTCTATTTATACTTCCAATAATTATCTGTTTCTCACAAACTGCATTGAAAGAAAAGATTGGCTGAAAATGGCATAACATTTTTAATTGGTTGCAGCAGCCAATTTTTGATTGTGTTAGCCTATCAAAATTCTATACTGACAATACGAATAGACTAACGTAATCAAAAATTGGCTGCTGCAAACACAAATTGGCTGCTACAGTCAATTAAAAATGCTATGCCATATTTTAACTATCTGCTATGCTATATTTTAACTAATTTGCTGCAGCAAATCTTTTCTTTCAGTGTAGAGTTAAAATCAATTCTGTGTACAAAACACAGTTCTATAATTCGCATCAAATTTTAAAATAGAATTCTATTTAAAAATTTATATACGTTTCAATATAATCGTGCATTTTAGTATATGTATATTTCAATATATATTTTATATACATGTGTATTCTAACCCAAACATTTTTTATATTAGAGTAGAGCGGGGCTAGTTGACATTTTTTCTTTAAATTATTATAAATCTTCACACAATTACGATAGACTAATGATAAATGCTTTAAACCGTTGCATATTCATCTGGCTCAATAATTAAAAGTATTTATAAATCCTTAATATAGCTCATAAATAAAAAAGGAATTACGTTAATTATAAAGATGCAAAGTGAATCAATATGCAACCTCTATGGAGCATGTTGAGCATCCTCGAAGAATAAGTTGAGCCATGAAAATAATTTCGTTAATGAGATTATGTATTATTAAAAACATGAAAAGATGATGTGTATATTAATCAAATTTTTACTATTTTCATCTTAAGTATGATAATTTGTAATATTCTCTTTTTTTAAATGCTTTAATTAACAAACAGAAAAACTAAAATCTTTACTCTTTACAATAATTAAAAATATATGTTTAATCGTTAACATAGAATAAAAAGCATTGATAAAGACAGATTTCATTTAAGCAGCTGTTTATAAGGTTTATAAGATTAATTGTAAGATACTGGCTCGACAAACTCCTTATCGATGTTGATTGAAATACTTTTTTATAAGTGAAAAACCGTAAATACAATAGCAACATTAAAGTTAAAAAATACGATAATAACTTATATCCAAAAAACACATTTGATTATTATTAATCGCTTTAATTACCATGTAGACCAAAAAGAATATTCACTTAATAATTTTATATATAAAAACTTTTGATATATAAAAACAAAAAAGCGCATATATTTAGCTATTAACAGCTGAACACAGATTATTGTATTAAGGCACAGTAATCTCTGTGCTACATTACACAAATATAAACGTATCTATACATATTTTAGATATTTGCATTTGATCAAGTTGCCTCAAATAACCTCACTCTACCCTATATATAAATAAAATTATAATTAAAATTCTATTCTAAATTTTGATATAAATTATATATTGTCTACAATGGACTTTAATCAGTTAATCTTTGAAATTTAATTTAATATTTCTTAACAATATATAAGTAACAATTTTAACAATTTTATTTGTTTATAATCCTATTTTTTTCTGGATTGCATTGTATTGAATCTCTCTAAGATTAAAGTCAACAATTTCAAGAATATTGCATTTTTTTGATATATTTTCTTCTCGCAGTTATTTATCTTTTCTTCAGGTACTGTTGATCGTAAACGAAATCCTGCGAAGATTTTTCACACGACAAACATGTCTCGCGTCAGAGTATTCAATCCACTATCTATTGCAAAGGTTAGCCAAGTGGTTTACTTTGTTCGAACCTATCTCGAAACAATTTTCGTTCAATCTCTTTATATTTGCAAATCAGAGTTTTTCCCAACAATCATGCCTGCAGAAAATTTCAAATAAACTTAATCGTCGATATTCAGAACAAAGTTATGGAATTTTTTATGCAATAATTCCAAAACTAACAACGCATTTTATTTCAATCAAGACAAATTTTTAACTTCTATTACTAATTTTAACTTTTTTACTTTCTACTCCCTTTTACGGATAATCATTAATAATATAAAAAAATATCCAACAACTTTTCTTTTCAAAAACTTTTATCCAAAAAAATAATAAATGCAAAGTTCATTTTAATTATAATAGTTCAATGAACTTATTAAAAAAAAAAACAAATCCATTGAAATGATCAATGCTATTTAATAGAAAAAGCATATTTGCTGTAAGATTCTTTAATATAATTGGTTTATACATTTAGATCCAATAAAGAATTAAGAGCAAAACTAATCATATTATAGAATTTTACAACAATTATAAAGCTGCTTTTTCTGCTGAATACAATCATTATATTCCAAAAGATATAATTTTATATAAAAATACCCTAAATTATTAAGTAGATTTAAATAAAAGTTATTAACTCTGCATTGCAAAGTAATTTCGTTATTTTCTGACAATAGGAAAGTTAATCTTTATTTTTATCCTCTGCTTTATTAACAAAAAAAAAGTAAAGTGCTTTTTCCTTTATCCTAAATCCTCTTCGTCACAAAATACAAAGTACATTGTGCCACTTCGCATTCACGTGTGTATGTGTGTATGTATGAGTATGCGTATGCGTATATGTGTGTGTGTTGTAAACGAACTCGTTCAACTCGCGAATTACAGATAAAAGGTAACTCCGGAGCTCATAAAGACCGACCACTTCCACCTTAATCCGAGTCACAGTAGCGTAAATGGGAATTAAGAAGGAATCTTGGCCGATCGTGCAGATAAGTAGCCGATTGGAAGCCGAAGGAGACTCGAGGAGAGCGTGGAAAACGTAAGGCGCGTTGAGTCTAAGTACGAAGGCTGCAGACGAGCGATGGGATTTGTTATAAGCTCCCGACAGAGAAGAGGTAATCTGACCGTCGTCGTCGGTTTATAAAGGAGCACACAGAAGCATGTTCACATTTCCTCTTCTCTCTCTCTCTCCTTCTCTTTTTCGCACAACTGTTCTCCTCTTTCTCTTTTCTGTCTTTCTTTATCTCCTTTTCAACAGTACTTGTTCTTCGAGCAAAACGATTTTCCACCATCCGGAAAATCGGCAGTAATAAATATCGGCAGCGACGCACATTGCCATTGTTGCCTGGATCCTCGTCAAACAATAGGACAAATAGATAGGTAGAGTTGCGACTTGAATGCAATGGGAGGAAAATCAGAGTGCCGCAAGTATGCGTTTCACTCGTCCAAGTCGACGTTGTTTTTCTCGAGAAAACGATCTAGTCGTGCTCTTCCGATGCCATCGATCGTGAGCGAGACGAGTTCGTTTATCCCGAATGGCTACAACGAAATGTCATCAAAGTGTAGAAATGGTATTTCAAACCATTCGCGTTCATTGTTATATATGATGGTTTTGTTGATTATGAAAACCAGGTTACGATTTCCATGAAATTTCATTATATTTAAAAAAGAGCTGATATAAATTTCGTTAATATTTCTTAATAAATAAATTGTCTGTTTTGTTAAAATTTAATTTATGATATAACAAATTATCTATTTTATTAAAATACATGGATAATTTAATTTATAAAATCACATATTTTATATCAATAATAATTTAAATTTCTCATATATCAGTATGTACATTGAATACAAATGGATTAAACCTATTAAAATCATTGACTCTTATACGTATATCAATAAATACCGGAAATTTCACACTACGTCAATACAAACTACCCGGATATTCAGTATGGAATTTCGCATGCTACAAGTAGCAAATGGTTCCCTATTATTTCTTAGACCTTCAAGATCCCCACACTTGTTCTAGCAATAGTCTAGCGAACCTATCAATCGACGTTCTCCCTATCCTTTTTCTACAGAATGAGTAAAAAGTATCGGACAGGTAAAATATCTTGAAAACGAGGTATACGAGGAAAAAAATGTTAAGGTTTCAACAAATACATCAGACGGCGGTAATATTCATTTAACTTTGAGTGCAGGTATGAAAGAGCTCCTAAAATTAATTTTAAAATTTTAAATAGAAACCCTAATTTTTTATTCAATATTCTTGTAGCTAACATCAAGACCTTTTTAAAATACTAATGAAACTTCTTTTAGTTAAATACTTTTCGAAATAAAAAATATTTAAATGGAGCCATTAAAATTTTGAGATAGTTAAAATGAGTGCTCGAATATTTTAGTTTAGAGAGTATTAACAGATAAGAGTTAAAGTCATAAGCGTTTTTCTCTAATTTTTTAATGCATTATACATTTCGTTGCGTTTTTGAATTGATAATTAACGATAATGAACGCAAAGTCCGTCATTAAAGCAATGAAAGTATGAATTAATTATATTCTGATTTGACAATTTTTATCTTTTGATAACTACGCTGTTTTATATAAATTAAAATTCTCTCTTTCTTTATACATTCTAAATTGTATTTATATAAGTTAAATAGTTAATAGTTTAGTAATAAGTTATAAATTAAATAATACTTTATTTTCTCCAAAGTTTTGCGATTGCTTTATCGTTACTATCATTGCAAAAGAAATGAATTTAACTTATAAGATGTCTTCTTACAGCTCATGTTAGAAATTCCTGAAGCAACTTCGAAATTCGAGCCTTTCCTTCTATTCATTTACTCAAAGTTTTGTGAGACCATAAGCTACAAGAGTCGGTGTTAAAAGCGACTTATCATATACTCTAGCAAATCCTCTGTTGCTACAAAGATCCGTTAAAAACCAAAACCTGGTTTGTTCTTTACAAACCAGCGATTTTCGCCTCCGATCTCCACCTCTACCTCTGTCACTACTCTACCGCCTCTTTACAGGCTTACACAAATCCTATCGCTTAGCTTACCCTGTGGCCACCTTTTTTTTAGAAAGAGATCTCGTCGTTCTGTTCTCTCCAGTTTTTCGCAATTCATCCACTCTGCCTTTATATACATGTAGCTGGTAACGAACCGGTTAGCATTTCTATAGGAAATTGAGAATGACGAGGGTAGCGCCGCGTCTATTCGTCGTTCTCGTGTTACGGACGAACTCGTCAATAACACAGCCATGCGGATCGTATCGCTACAGTGAGATACCCACGGTTGGTTGGCAAGAACGGCTTTCTTTTCTTCTTTTAGTGGTGTGAAAAAATTGGCGCCACGAGAAAATTGTAGCATCATTACTTCTAGCAACAACTTTCTTCAAGATATAACCTATTGTTATCTAGAAGTAAACCCTTGCTTATCGAATTGACATTTGAATCTTTTTCTTCGACGTTTAATTTTACGCCTTTTACAAAACTCGAGAAATAACTGGGACAACAGCGCAACATTCACAATGCCAATAGTCAAACAAAAAACATTATAATCAATATAAATCATTATAATCAATATAAAATCGTTATAATCAATATAAATTTGTAAATATTACATTCTTTGTTCAATTTATATATCTTATTTTTTTATTAAAATGATTTGCTTTTAAAAATTTGAGATATTTTAAAAACTATGCTTTCCGATTTACATTGTTACTTTATCGAAATTCTTGAATTATTTAAGAACGCCAATTTGGATTTACACATTGAAATTGCGATTTTATTGTCTCTCTCTCGATTTCGAACAGATAACAATAGAATTTATTTTTATGTCGTGTTGTAAAAAGTAAAAGATACACTTAATATTGCACGCGCAGTGAATATACAAATACGCTTCGATACTCCGAATTCTGCGAAACGTACACGTATCGCAAGACACTTTAGTTGACCGTCTTGATCGAATTGGAGAGACTTTTACAGCGATTGTCGCCATATGCTGTGCTTCCTCTGAAAGCGCAGCACGTCGCGGAATTGCCGAGGAATGTATCCTCGTTCTCGCAATCCCGTTGATAATGTGCTGAATGTGAGATATTCCGCAATCCATAAAGATACGATTTTTGTAGGAGCTTGCCACGATTTCGCGCACGGTAATAAAAATAATACGTCTCTATCCTATGATTCCAACGTCGAGCGCCATTGAAAGTCTAATTTCTGAATAGAAAGAAATCGTTACTTCCTCTGATCTCATTGATCCTCATTCATCCTCTTTTAACCCGTGATTGATACTTTATTTTTTTGGAAATCACAAATGATATCGCAATAATCATCATTGATTCACAATAAGCTGCTATAATCATTACATTTATAATAATAACAATCGCATTCGTTATATATGTATAACAATAGAATTTATATGACGCCATCCAACTTAAACATTTCATCTACAAATACTTATTTCCCTTCGATTCAGCGAAATATCATTCAGTATATCCAATATCAACATTATTAATTATAATAAGATTAGAAATAAGACCGGTTATGTTAAATGTATTATTTTAAAATACGAAGCGCCACTACGGTCTGAATGTTAAGATGTTGAATTATTATATATATATTCATTTAAATGAATTAATTTCAGAAATTATAATTGAGTGCCGATATAGTTATCGGACTTTCAATGCAATCAATCTGAATTATTAATAATCTCCCAAAGGTCTCGGTAGTCTAAAGACTTAGGACGCTCGCACAGAATGCAAGAGGCTTCGACTCCCAGCCGAGGCAATATTTTTCGCAATAAGTTTATTATAGTTTTTTAATTTTGGGAAATTTCGAGGGATTATTGACATTTCGTATTTTAAAATAATGTATCAAATATTAATTATATTCTGAAAAAAGTTTGAGCAATGTTAAAATGGAAACTTATTTACTGATAAATAATAACTTTTTTCTGAATTTATTAGTCCAATAGTTTAATTAAAAGTACGTACTGAGGTACGAGACAAGTAAATTTTGAATACTCTTGTTGAAATTTCTTAATCGTTTCATCAAGAAACTCCAACAAGACTTCAACTTCTATCTATTTTCCAGTTTTAATGCGTCACTTTTATGCTCCATCACAAGAAAACAGCCAAATTCTATCTTAGTCTGGATGATTCACGTAATCTTGGCAATCCACGTACGAAATCTCTTTGACAAAAAGACAAAACGACCATGTCCAACCCTTCATTCTCTATATCCATCAAGATAAAATAAAGAGGACTGTTGCTAGAATGAGTTAGCGTATGATTAAAAATACGTCACAACAAAATCTACGAACGTCATATCGCTTGAACCACTGCGAAGTCGGATTTTACGGACGAAATATGTTATCTTATAAATTTTCGAGCCCCAATACATCAAAACATACAAAAAGTAGTATTTGTATTGAATTCAACTACTCACGAAATGCATAATCTTGAGTAATAATAAAAAAATCAGAAAGTTAAAAATGATTCTGATAAACAATATTAAAAATCTTTATTTTAGATCGCATATATAATCAATACTAGAAATTAAAATGCCTATAACGGTCGAAGCCGGATCTTAATTAATTCAATTTTGAATTACTATATATACGATATGTGCATATATATCATTGCATATATTGTAATTTTTCGAACTGCGGTCTAGTATAATCGCTACAATCAGGCCTCATATTATAAAGATGTTAATATGTTGAAAAACTATAAATAAATTTATTGTGAAAAAAAACCTCTCGGCCGAGGTAATATTTTTCACAATAAATTTTTACTTACAGTTTTTCAACATATTAACATCTTTATAATATGATCTGACTGTATGGTCTGACTGTAACATCAAATTATTAAACTTACTTGTCAATTTAATTCGCGATTATACTAGGTCGCAAAATTATACTAGGTTATACGAAAAATTACAATATAATATATATACAAGTGCATATAAAATTGCTTGGCATTTCAATTCGCGATTACTAGAGTAGTTTAATTGCGTTTATAGTCCGGACAAACAATTTAGCGTGCAGTTCGAACTACAATATGGCATATATGCAAGTACGTACATGATATATGTAATAATTCAAGATTGAATTATTTAAGCAATGAAGATCCAGCTTCGACCATTATAGACATTTTAATTTATAGTATTAATTCTGATAAATCAAAGCGAAATCTAAATCATCATTATTATAAAAAAAGAGTAACAAAAGCAACGAAAATCGCGACAGTTTTGAATTTATTGTAAGAAAAATTACATATTAAATCTTATTCAAATTTGAGAAAGATATCAAATCTCTGTCTAAATTTTCTACGAATTACTTCTACAGTAATATAAGCAAAACGTAAATTTACTCTTTAAATTTCTATCAAATGAAGCACTTAAATATTAAGTATTCTTCTCCAGGTTAACAATTCGGATAATTTAGTTCGCAATTGTCTAAAGTGTAATTTACTCGTGAATGCACGCGGTGTAGTGAAATATGCTCGAAATTATGATAAAATAAAAAGTAAATGCATTTGAAGAATTTAGCACAACAGTAATTTGCTACATTTTTAGAATTTAAGAAACTTAGAATAGAATTAAATCTTTAATCTTTTTTTTAAATTAATTTTTGTTTCACTGCTGCATTGAAGTTATATAAATTTCTAATTAATGATAAAGATAGATTAATATTTATATTACACTCGCTACACACACGCATATACAAAAATTTAATTTAATATCAAATTTGATTTTACTTAGTTAGTTATAATATATAGAATGGCGCGCGAAATGTTGTACTATTTAATTATCTCATTGAAATTATATGGAATATATAATCCTGGAGTATTCAATTTTGATTCGCATCACGATATCACACCTAATTCATATAATTTCCATAAAGTATAGAATTTGTTTAAACAATTGAGAAAATCGATACTTCACAAGTATAGTTTCAATAAGATAATTAAACATTTTGTGCGCCACCTTATCTACCTCTATTGAAAGGATTATATGTATACAGTATCCGTATGTAATAGATTCACGTAACATATATGCGTGCTTCTCCAAGAAACCCTATGATAGCATTCATGTCATATTTGGCTATAATTCAAAAAGTATATAATACATTATCCATGACAGTGCAACTTATTTTCTAACGTCTTTCAACTCTATACGATACAGCAAGTACAGGTATAACAAGTAAAATATTCTGCCAGTGTCTATTCACTGTACACTTTCCTACAATTTTTATAACAAAAACTGCTAATAAAAGTAATCCATTTACCAATTTTCTTTATATATTTAATTATTTTCTTTCAAAAAAATACACGATTTACCAAAAATATATACATAATAAAAAATAGTACAGTCTTCGTAACACTTGTTATATTTTTGCTGTGTACTTTTTAAATTCAATATTTTCATAAAAATACATTACATTAATTTATAGCGAAATAGTTTTTAAAATTGTAAAGAAACAAATGAAATAACAGAATTTGTTTGAAATAACAGAAAGATTAAAAGCAGAATCAATAAATTTTTGTCAATAAAAATGAGAATAGTCAACGAGCATTCGCTCGACAATATTCTTATCGTAATATTTCCATAATCCGATGAGAAGCGGGTCATTCGAATCGCAAGCTTTATCGAAATCGATGGTTCGATGCCGCATCGATTCAGTTCATACGAATATTTCACGAAAGCCTTTCCCTGGAAATTTTACCGTGGAGGAAAAAGATCGCGTCGAGCGGAAGGAAAGGAAATAATGTTGAAAATTCATCGATCTACTTATATTCCGGGATTCGGTAATACCTTCTCGCATTTTTTCGCGTCCCCCATTCACTATGCAAGTATTTCTTCCAGGTTATCTCATCTACGAACAGCAGTAGCGGATACAGAAAAATTTAGCAAATTTCTAAATTCACTTATGTACATTTAAAATGCATTTATTAATTTTATCCACTTTACAAAAAATTAAAAATCATATATTCTTATTATTATTATATATATATATAAATTAAATTAAAAAAATGTTTTAATTTAATTTTTATTTCTATTGGTAGAAGTTTGTCGACTCTATTTTCAAATTTTTCTATTTTCTATTTTCTATTTTTATGGATTCTAATAGCTTTAATTATTTTCTTATAATATCAAGAACTATTTTATTTTACACAAGTGTAGTTTATTTATAGAACAGTAGGAATAGGAATTATACAATTAGAAAAATAAAGATAAACAAAAAAAATAAACTATATATTTATAAAAATAATATAAACTATTATGCTTGAATAAGATTATAAAAGAATTTATATTTTAAAAACAGAAAAACTTAAATCTAAAAAAGTGAAAATAACTCAGAGAATAAAACATGATATTTCATTTCTACAACATTTGCGATATAAATCACTTTCTACCTTTATTTTAACTTTTTTGCTTTTGCTTTTGTGCGCAAACATGGTAAGATCTAATAGAAGGATCGCAAACTCAAAGAGACAAGAGCAGAATTCATATCATGATAACATGTCTTTGTTCGTCTTGAGATAATTACGCGCCAAAGAAGCAAACAAAAGAAACAAGAGATATGTATCTTGTATTTCTTCTTTTCTACATCCATCATTGAAAATGAGCACGAGCTCAATCCGTCCATTTCATTTTCTCACATCGAAGCACTTTCTGCGACTCTTCTCGCGACTCCACCCTTTTCCTATAAACGTTCCGTCGTGACTCATCGTAAGTGAGAATTGAATTGGCAACGACTCAAACTGTGATAAAAATACTCAGAAGGGATTGATAAAGACGGTTGAAACGACTAGTGTACATAAGGTGCATTCCATTTAACGTCCGCAACGATCGCGAGCATTTCATCCTCTTTGTAATCAAATGTCAAAGAAGGAAATGATACCCAGAGAAAATCAAGGAAAAATGGAACCAATAGTGTTCGTCTTCTCTGATTGGTTTCGTCATTTATAGTGTACTTCCGCAAATGCATGTACGTATATGTACATATACACAATACTAATGTGGTACAATACTAATGTGTGCAGCACTGATGTTCCATCACGCTCCTATCATATCCCCTACTCCAACGATGAACTCAAAATGGCGGCTTCCGGATGAATCCGCTCCACTCTCTCTTGATTCTCTGATATATCGCGAACGTTGCGGATATTAAGTGGAACGCATCTATAGTGGAACGCATAACAGATAGACGAAACGTATTCTCTAAATCTGAAATCTGAATATCAATGGATAATCATTACCCAAGGGCATACGTGGCATTGGATAATCAGTGAAATTCAACTAAAAAAGAAAGGAAATTTGAGCATTAATTAATAAAATAATGGCTGCGTTCAGCAGAGAAAACAGTTTTGCAACTGTTGTAAAATTCTTTAATACGATTGGTTCCTGCTTTTAATTCCTTATAAATCTAAATGTATAAATCAATCCTATTGAAGAATTTTACAATAGTTGCAAAGCTGTTTTTTCTGCTGAATGCAACCACCGATATTTGCACGTTAATTTCAATTCCAATACCATATTCATTGAATTTAGGCATTAAAATTTAGATCATCTAATAAAAGTTAGTTAGGTTAGGGATTTCATATTTCATTCATTAATTACCATTAATAGGACTTAGAACTGATATCAGTGATTATCTACTGATTTAAAAACTATCTATCATTGTTGAACACTATTATAATTTCAGAATGCATATATTTCTTCTATAGCAGCCTTTATCGATAATGAATATAATCTCGATATCTCTTACAATAGAATACGAACTAAACAGATATCAAGAAAACAATCAAGCATGTGCAAAAAGCATTGCTTCTAATATATCATCTATAATATAAAATTTACGATATTCTATAAATATTAAATAAACTTGTATAAAGCATTCACGTATTATCATTTTTATTATTTTATCCAATCGAAATACAACTGTTGAAAAAAAATCAGTTGCACTAATACAGTATTCTATTATTTAAAAAAGATATACATAAAATAATGAAAATAGGTTTTTTTTTGGTAAGATATTCATTCCTCTTTAATCTGACTATCTCAATTATTTACTTTCTTGCTTTCTTGAAATATTTTCTTTGTAGTAAATATTTCTTTAGTTTTAGAAAAGACGTACTATATACATATACTTTTACATATTTTATATGATATATATGCAGAATTAACTAGCGTTACTTTTTCCGTTACTTTTCCGTTACTTTTTATAATAAACATGACATTGAAATTTTAACTAAACGCTAAGGTTGTGCTAAGATTGGAAAAGTCAATTTTTTCTATCTTAGCACAATCTAAGCGTTTAATTATAAAAAATTGCAACGTCATTATTAAATTATTTATTATAAAAAATAATGGAAAAGTAACGCTTCACAACTCTGTATATTTATAATGTGCGTATATTTTTTAATTTTATAATATAAATATGTATCTTTTAACATACATTTTTATAACCAGGGTTGGGTAAGTTAATGTTTTTTTTTTTAATTGAATAAAGTTATAGTTAATGGCTTTACAAAATTAATAAAGTTAAATTTGAAGGAATAAAAAATTAACTTAATGTAAATTAATTTTTTATTCCTTCCTAACCCTGTTTATAACATACTATATGTAATTTTTATAATATTTAGTAAAGAAAAAGATGGCTACATCGTTTCGATTTAATATCTGTCACGTATATCAGATTACATTCCATCTATTGTATATTGTATACATCAACCAATCTCAAAGGCAAGAAGCAGTTTATGAATCGAGAAAAGATTTTTCACTAAAAATTTAGATATCAGAAGAACATACGTTCGATTGAAAATATTCAGAAATAGCACATCGAAAGAATTCAATTATTTAAGCTCACGATAATAGGAGAAGGGAATGTACTTAAGATATTATAATTGCACAATTGATTGAGGATCTGTTCTGTAGTTTACTTTAGGATAGCCAAGCAATTCCAGAGCAATAACAGTAATTGTAAACCAATTAGTATGATATATTGGGTAATCTTTTGAATGAAGATAAATAAGATTTTTATTATTTCATTTTGCTTGAATAGTTACATAGTACCATACTCGAGTAGCACAATTCATTAGCGAAATATTGGTTAAACATTGAGGATGTATTGAGCCAATGTTGCACCGATGAATTGTGCTACTAGACTATCGGATATTATACAATGCAATGAATATAATATATCGATAATAGATATAATAATAAGACCAAATAGATTCTTAACTTCGATATGCTGTATTTTGCGTATACCATAAATAAAATCATATTTACACATATTTCCACTTAATTGCATCATAATATACCAGATCCAGCAGTTAGTTATTGTTTTTTGTATTTATACTGAAGAAGACCAAAACTCATACTCAAAACGTTTGTACTATATAAAAATTATAAATGTACATAATAAAAATTATATTTACATATTAATAGCTGCGTAGGCTCTTACTGGCTATTAGCTGTTTTTTGTCGATAACAAATAATATGATAATATTTTTTTCTTTAGTTATAGTTCTTTCACGTAAAGACTGGCTTTATTTTATTTTTAATTTATTTAATACGCGTGTTCATGAATAATACATAAATATAATACATAAATCATAAATCACAAATTAAAAATATCGAAAATATTCCAAAGAAATGTCTTCTATTAAACACAAACGCACACATTTCGATTATTTTGTCGTTATATCGTAGTAATAAGTTAGTCGAGTACTTAAAAAATGTCCTTGACAATTTAATTGCACACATGAGTACGATACAATTATTCTTCATTAACGACACAATGTTTATATAATAATCTTTGTCTATCGTATGGTCTTATCTTATACATATATTAAATATCCACGGTTTCATGCAACGTTTAATTTATAAACTAATTTTAAAGGATATAAATATATGTATTTTATAGATGCATATCTTCTACCAATAAAATGATTAATATAAATAAAATAAAACCGAACATGAAAAATTAAAGATATATTGCATAAATAAATCACGTAGAAACGTATATTTTTATTCACTTTTT